>Ga0194115_10002365_pt1 | contig 22475 bp, 23 predicted proteins | sample TA2MahsurfametaG_3_FD_148656 | JGI IMG/M metagenome (GOLD analysis project Ga0194115, IMG submission 148656) | Freshwater microbial communities from Lake Tanganyika, Tanzania - TA2015002 Mahale S4 surface | ecosystem: Environmental > Aquatic > Freshwater > Lake | place: Tanzania: Lake... | reverse complement strand
GGTTGCTGGCTTCGGCGGTCTCGATGCCGCCATTGAACAGACGCCAGTTGAAACCCAGCCCGACTGTACCAACCCAGTTGGAGCGAACGGTGTTCTCAAGGGCTCCGGCGCCGGGAGCCCCACGACTGGTGTTGAAGTTGGTTGCGGCTCCTTCGGCTTGCAGGCTCAGTTCTGGCCAGTAACTGCGCAGCAAGGCCTTGGCCTGCCAGCCCGAGCGGTCCGCTGCGGCGGCCAGCGCCTTGATCTCCTCCCGCAGCTGCACCGCCTGTTTCAGGGTGGTCGCAAGATCGAAGGGCCAGCCTTCGATCGGTTGTAACCCTTCTTCTGGCAGCACCATGGCTTCAGCGGGGAGTGCCAGGCGCTCGGCCATGCGAGCTGACGCCAGCAGCAGTTCACGGGTGGCGTTGATCAGACGCGTCAACTGGTTGCGCTGAAAGGTGCGCAGCTGCTCCAGCTCGGCCCGTTGCAGCTGCCGGCGCTGAAATTTGCCCACGGCCATATCCACCTCATTGCTGCTGATCAGGAACAGGGCTCTGTATTCGTCGATCAGATCGATGCTCTCCTGCAGGTCCGTGTAATCACGCTGCAGCTCAAGCACCAGGTTGCGCGCGCTCACATCAAAGAGCCACTGCTCAGCCAGCATCCCGTTTGAGGCAGCCTGGATCTGGGCATCTCGGCTGAGGTTGAAAAAGGTCCAGTTGAGATTGAGCAGGGGGGTTGCAACGCTGCGCTCCGCCGTCACCACCGTGGTGGTCCCCGAAGCAGGGGTGGTGCTGTTGGCGATGCGGTTCTCCTGGGCGACCAGCCCCGGCCACGGCGCATTGGCGCTCAGGCTTGGAGACCAGCGCCGGCGCGCTGCCACAACGCTCCATTGCTCCCCCTGGACACGGGCATAGGCCGCTGCAAGCTGCGGATTGGCTTTCAGCCCCAGTGTCAGCACCTCCTGCAGGGTCAGTCGTCTGGCCCGTTCGATCAATAGGTTCTCCAGATCCTGAAGCTGGTTGAACAGTTGTTTGGCCTCAGGGCTGTGCTCAAAGCGCGCTTTGCGAAACAGCAACGTCTGCTCGGCCTTCACCGGAGTGACAAGCAAGGCCGCTGCGCAGGCCAGGATCGGAACGCGCAGCCAGACGATTTGCTTGAGCGGGTTCATCCTGGATATGGACCTAGCCACGCGATTGTCAACCGATAGAGCCATGTCGGCCACTCTTTCGACCTCACTGCAAGCCCTGCTGAGCGCCATGGATGGCGATCCAGCACTGATGAATCGTCTGGGCACCGCTCGCCTGGCCGGTTCGTTGGGTGGTGATTCCCAAACAGACGACCTGGCGGCACTGCTGAGCGAGCTCGCCGCGTCGGGTCGGATCCCTCCACTGCATCTCGAGGCCTCACGGCTGGCTCAGGAGCTGCTGCTGGAGCTCGAGGGGTTGCTCGCAACGGTGCAGCTGCTCACAGATGAGCAACTTGAGGCCGTTGCTGCCGGTCGGATGAGCTTTGGCAGCATGCTCTGCATGGTGGCCGGTTCGTTGTCGTTGGGGGCCAGCGATGGGGTGGCGTTGCTGTCGGCGTCGTCCCCCCTGCTCGCTCTGGGCGCCCCCATGGCGATCGAAGCGGTCTACCGCCAGGGGGAGAACCAGACACAGACCCTCGAGCGCCCCAGCTGGATGGCACCTGCTCTGGAGATCATCAAAGAGTTTGAAGGGCTTGAGCTTGAGGCCTACGTGGATGCTGTGGGTGTGGTCACCATTGGTTGGGGAACGACCCGTTATGAGAACGGCTGCCCAGTTCAGATGGGTGACACCATCAGCGCGGCCCGGGCCGAGGAACTGCTGGTCGGATCAATCCTGCGGGAGTACGCCCCGGGGGTGTTCGACTCCCTGCCGATGGCCCGCACGATGCAGCCGCATCAGCAGGCTGCGTTGATCAGCTTCACCTACAACGTGGGCGTGGAAGCCCTCAAGGAGTCCACCCTGCGGAAACGCTTGGTGGCCGGTGAGGGGGCCGAAGCGGTGATCCGTCAGGAGCTGCCCCGCTGGTGCTTTGGGGATGCGGGAGAGCGGTTGGCCGGTCTGGTGCGGCGTCGAGCCGCTGAAGTGGACCTGTTTTCGGCTGGTTGAACGACAGATTGCGCCCTCAGGCTGGAATCGGCAGTGGATCGATCAGCCATTGCTGACGCGTGTCGCTTTGGTCCGGACCGATCGGGCGTGCCAGCAGCCAGCTCTGGCCGCGCTCGCCCCGCTGCAGGTAGAGCTCGAAGGGGGAGTCCACAGTCTTGGGGTCATCGGCCAGCTGCCAGTCGAAACGCCCGCGCAGCTGCAGGCCTTGGCCCTTGCCGATGGTGAGGCCCCGCTGCTCCTCGATGCGCACATGGCTGACCCGGGGGGATCCGGCCGGTGGCAGCGCCAGGGCTTCGGCGATCCCCTGCTGGGTGAGTTCAATCTGCAGGCTCAGCGCGCTCAGCACGGCTGCGCGTGGCGGCGAGGGCAGGCGGCCGCAGGCCCCCAGCGCCAGACTGAGCAGCAGCACCGCCGTCAACAGCAGATGCTGGATTCGCAAGGCCCGATGCCATGGCTGCTCCATGCTGATCGGGCTGGAGCCCGGGCGGTGCGGGGGGCTAGGCAGGGCGGGCAGCATGGGGTCAGCTGAGGCGCACACATGATCGGTTGGCTGCAGGGACAGGTGCTGGATCTCTGGCAGCAGAGCAACCGATGCGGTGTGGTGCTGGCGGTTGCGGGGGTCGGCTATGAGGTTCAGCTCAGCCGTCGTCAGTTTGCTGCGTTGCCCCCGCGCGGCGCCACCCTTGAGCTGCACATTCACCAGGCCATTCGCGATGACGGCTGGTGGCTTTTCGGCTTTGGTGTGCGCCAGGAGCGAGATCTCTTCCGCGAGCTGATCGCCGTCAATGGGGTTGGCCCCCAGGTGGCGCTGGCCCTGCTGGGTGAACTCGAGCCCCAGGCCCTGGTGCTGGCGATCATCCAGGCCGATCTGCGCCTGCTGGCCCGCACCCCCGGGGTGGGCAAACGCACGGCAGAGCGTCTGGCCGTTGAGTTGCGTGAGCGCTTGCAGCAGCGCTTCAGCAGCTGGCCCGAGGTGGCCCTCAGCACCGAACAGCTTGAAGACCTTGAACCGGCTCTTGCCGCAGCCAGTCTGCAGGGCAGCGCCCGTGACGATGTGCACCAGACCCTCAGCGCGCTGGGCTATGAACCGCTGGAAATCCAGCGGGCGCTGCGGGCCGTGGCCGCGCTTGGCGATCAGGGCACAGGCGAGACCCTGGGCCAGGACCCTGAGGCCTGGATCAGGGGCTGCCTGCGCTGGCTGTCACGGGACGCTGCCTGACCCCAGGCCGTAGGATGGTTGTTTGCTGTGTACGGGGTTGCCGCGGGCGCCCTGAGCCGCCCATGCCGCTGACCACGACCAAGAAGCAAGACCTGATCAACAGCCATCAGACCCACGGCACCGATACCGGTTCGGTCGAGGTTCAGGTGGCGATGCTCAGTGAGCGCATCAACCAGTTGACCGGCCATCTTCAGGCCAACAAGCACGACTTCTCGTCGCGCCAAGGCCTGCTCAAGATGATCGGCCGCCGCAAGCGCCTGCTGGGTTACCTGCGCGGCATCAGCCAGGAGCGCTACAGCCAGCTGATCGCCAAACTCGGCATTCGCGGCTGAGCTCACACCCCATGGCGGCCAAGGGTCTCGGTCCTCAGCCTTCGCGTTCGGGGGCATCGCGTCAGGCCGGCAAGACGCGCTCGGTGTCTGCCGGCAAACCTCCTGCAGCAGCCAAATCCGCTGCAGCGGCCAAGCCCAAGGTGATTCCCGAGGCCGTGGCCAACCGCATGGCCCGGCGTATCGCCGTGGCCAGTGGTGTGCCCTCGTTGTTGGGCATGGCGGTGTTTGTCGTGAGTTACGTCTTGGTGAGCCGCCACATCGTGGATGTGCCGCCGGGACTCACCTTGATCGGCTCCGGAGCCTTCTTCCTGCTGGGTGTGTTGGGCTTGAGTTACGGCGTTTTGTCGGCCAGTTGGGAGAGCGAGCCGGGCTCGCTGCTGGGCGGCGAGCAGATCGGCCTCAACATCAGCCGGCTGCGTCAGTCGCTTAGGGCACTGCGCTCAGGCGGCAATCAGGGCTGAGCTGACGCGAGCCTGAAAGGCTGCTGAACTCAGGGTCTCCAGCGCGGCGGCGGGATTGTCGACGCAGAACTGGGGACCCAGGCGCACATAGCGCAGCCCGCCGGCGTCGCGCACCAGGGCGACCACCGGAATCCGTCTGCCCGGTTCGTCCTGGGTTGGTTTGTGCTGATTGAGGCATTCGCGCAGGCGATGCTGAATGGCGATGTCGGCCGCTTGCTCGGCAGGTAGATCGACCATCAACAACTTCAGATCGTCGATGCTGCGGCAGTCATCAACGATCAACTGCACCCGCTCATCGCGGCGGTCGACCGAGGCCCAAAGCAGCAGCCTGGCATCGCTGACCAGATGGTCGGCCAGGCGCGCGTAGGTTTTGGGGAAGACCACGGCTTCGCAGCTGCCGCTGAGGTCTTCCACGTGCAGCACCGCCATGCGATCGCCCTTGCGGGTGGTGACCTGGCGCAGTTCGCTCACCATCACCACCGCACTGACCTTGGCCTTGTCGGCTTGCTCGTCAAGGCCCGCCAGGGCCAGCGGCGAGAGCAGCTGCACCGGTTTGGCCAGTTGTTTGAGCGGGTGATCGGAGAGGTAGAAACCCACCAGCTCCTTTTCAAGGCGCAGTTTCTCCTGGCTGGGGTAATCGCGCACGGCTGCGGCCTTGGGGGCGTTGCTCGCGGCGGCCGTTGCCGCAGGAGCGTCACTGGCGTTGTCACGGCCTGCGGCACCGCCCAGCAGGTCAAGCAGGTTGCCCTGGCCGCTGGCCCGATCGCGGGCCCTGGAGCTGGCCCAGTCGAGCACCAGATCCAGATCGGCCATGAGCTGGGCCCTGTTGGCTCCCGGCTCGAGGGCATCGAGCGCGCCCGAGTGTATGAGCGCTTCCAAGGCCCGGCGGTTGAGTTGCTGGCCGGGAATGCGGTCGCACAGCTCGCCCAACGAGCCAAACGGGCCATCGCCGCTGCGCGAGTCGAGCACCTGGCGGATCGCACCCTCTCCCAGGTTGCGGATCGCCGAGAGGCCAAACAGGATTTTGTTGCCCACGGGGGTGAAATCGATGCCCGAGGCGTTGACGTCGGGTGGCATCACCTCAATGCCCATGGCATTGCAGTTGGCGATGTAGCGCTGCACCTTGGCGCTGTCGCCGGCGTTGACCGTCAGCAGGGCAGCCATGTAGGCCACTGGATAGTGGGCCTTGAGGTAAGCGGTCTGATAGGTCACCGCGCCATAGGCCGTGGAATGGCTCTTGTTGAAGCAGTATTCGGCAAACAGCACCATCTGCTCGAACAACGATTCGGCCAGTTTTGGATCGACGCCGCGCTCGCTGGCACCACTGACAAAGATGCTCTGGTGCTTCTCCATCTCGCTCTTTTTCTTCTTGCCCATCGCCCGTCGCAGCAGATCGGCCTCACCCAGCGAATAGCCGGCCAGATCCTGGGCGATCTTCATGATCTGCTCCTGGTAGACCATGATGCCGTAGGTCTCCTTGAGGATCGGCTGCAGCTTCTCGTGGGCGAAATCGATCGCCTCGCGGCCGTGCTTGCGGTTGATGAATTTGGGGATCAGACCTGCATCGAGTGGTCCTGGCCGATACAGCGCCAGGATCGAAGAAATGTCCTCGAGCGATGAGGGTTTGAGATCGCGCACGATCTGCCGCATGCCGCTGGATTCGAGCTGAAAGATGCCCTCCAGATCGCCGCGGGCCAAGAGTCCGTAGGTGGCCTCGTCATCGAGTGGCAGGGCATCGGGGTCAACGCTTTCGCCGGTGCTTTCAGCCACCAGATCGATGGTCTTGTCGATCATCGTCAGGTTTTTCAGCCCCAGGAAGTCCATCTTCAACAGGCCCATCGACTCCACGTCTTCCATGAAGTACTGGGTGATGACCTGGCCGTCGTTGTTGCGCTGCAGCGGCACCAGCTCATCAAGCGGATCGGCGGCGATCACCACACCAGCGGCATGCACGCCAAAGGTTTTGTTGGTTCCTTCGATGCGCATCGCCAGATCAACCCAATGTTTGACCTTGGGGTCGTTCTGGTATTTGTCGCGAAATTCAGGGGCGGGCGACTCCTCGCCGATCATCTCTTTGAGCTTGGCCGGTTTGCCGCGCACCACAGGAATGAGCTTGGCCAGGCGGTCGGCATCGCCATAGGGAATGTCGAGCACCCGGGCGACATCCTTGAGCACCGCCTTCGACGTCATGCGGTTGAAGGTGATGATCTGGGCGACCTTGTCGTCGCCGTAGCGGCGGGTGACGTAGTCGATCACCTCACTACGGCGGGCGATGCAGAAGTCGGTGTCAATATCCGGCATCGACTTGCGCTCGGGGTTCAAGAAGCGCTCAAACAGCAACCCGTTGGTCACCGGATCAATGTTGGTGATGCCAAGCGCATAGGCCACCAGCGAGCCGGCCGCCGACCCGCGTCCAGGCCCCACGGGGATGCCGTTCTCGCGAGCAAAGCGGATGTAGTCCCAGACCACCAGAAAGTAGGTGGGAAAGCCCATCTGCTCCATCACCTGCAGCTCGAAATCGAGCCGCTCGCCATAGCTGGCCTCAAACGCTTCGGTTTCGGCCAGGTTCAGTCGAGCCCGCAGGCCTGCTTCGCTCACATGGCGCAGGTAGCTGGGTGCCGTGAACCCATCGGGGATCGGAAAGCGCGGCATCTGGTAGCGCCCAAGGATGTCGTAGTCCTGGACCTTCTCGGCCACGCGGGCGGTGTTGGTGACGGCGCGCTCGATCACCTCCGCGTCGAGGTGATCGCCAAAGAGCTGCAGCATTTCAGCCTCGCTCTTGATGTATTCGGTGCCGGTGTAGCGCAGGCGCTTCTCGTCGCTGATGAGCTTGCCGGTGAGCACACACAACAGGGCGTCATGGGCTTCAACGTCACCGACGCTCAGGTAGTGGGCGTCGTTGGTGGCGATCAGCTCGATGCCGAGCTCGCCGCCGATCTTGGCGATTTCGGTGTTGACGATGCGATCTTCAACACCGCCGTGGTCCTGGATCTCGAGGTAGAAGTCCTCACCGAACACCTCCTGGTACCAGAGCGCCACCTCGCGGGCGACCTCGGGACGCCCCCGCAGGATGGCCTGGGGGATTTCGCCCCCCAGGCAGGCGGTGGCCACGATCAACCCTTCGCTGTGGGCCTTGAGGGTGGCCTTGTCGATGCAGGCGCGGGCGAAGATGCCGCGGCCGCGCATGCCGCGCAGGTGGCTGATGCTCGTCAGCTTGACCAGGTTGCGGTAGCCGATCGCGTTCTTGGCCAGCACCACCAGGTGGTAGCGACGCTCTTTCTTGGGTGGGTTGGGGTCATCAAGGGAGCCGTTGATGACGTACATCTCGTTGCCGATGATCGGCTTGATCCCGGCCTTGGTGCAGAGCTTCAGCAGTTCGATGGCGCCGTACATCACGCCGTGATCGGTGAGCGCCAGGGCGGGCATGCCGAGCTCGACGGCCCGCTCGACCATGGCCGGCAACTGGCTGGCCCCATCCAGCAGGCTGTAGTCGCTGTGGTTGTGAAGGGGAACGAACACCACAGAGCACTCGGCGGGGTCCAACTTTAGGCGGCGAACCCCAGATCTGGTGTCAGGCCTTTGCTTAGGGCACCAGGGGTGCCTGGGGGCGCTGCTTGAACACCTGGGCTGCCTGCTCATAGTGGTGGGCCACCTGCAGCACCCGCTCTTCGGCCAGCACGCCTCCGATCAACTGCAAGCCGATCGGTAAGCCCTGGCTGTCGAAGCCACAGGGGACGTTGATGGCCGGCAGGCCCGCCAGGTTGGCGGGAATCGTGAGCAGGTCAGCCAGGTACATGGCCAGCGGGTCCTCAGCGTGGGCGCCGAAGGCAAAGGCTGTCGTCGGGGTGGTCGGGGTGAGCAGCACGTCGACGCCGGCAAAAGCGGCGTCAAAGTCGCGGCGAATCAGGGTGCGGACCTGCTGGGCTTTTTTGTAATAGGCATCGACGTATCCCGCTGAGAGGGCATAGGTGCCGATCAGGATGCGTCGTTTGACTTCATCACCAAAGCCCTCCGAGCGGCTGCGGGCTGTCATCTCGGCCAGCGAGCCGGCCTCGCTGCTGCGGTAGCCGTATTTGACGCCGTCGTAGCGCGCCAGGTTGGCGCTGGCTTCCGATGGGGCAATCACGTAATAGGTGGCGATGCCGGCGTTGAAGCGCGGGCAGCTCACCTCAACCAGCTCACAGCCCAGGGCTTCAAGCTGCTTTGCGGCAGCCAGCACCGACGCCTTGACCGCCGGATCGAGCCCCTCCTGCTCGAAGCATTCTTGGATCAGTCCGACGCGCAGGCCTTTAACCGGTTGGCTCAAGGCCGCCACGTAGTCGGGTACGGGGGCCTTCAGGCAGGTGCTGTCGCGCGGATCTTCGCCGGCGATCACCTGCAGCAGCTCGGCGGTGTCGGCCACCGACGCCGTGAACGGTCCGACCTGGTCAAGCGAGCTGGCGAAGGCCACCAGCCCCCAGCGGCTGACCCGGCCATAGGTGGGTTTGAAGCCCACCACCCCGCAGAACGCCGCCGGTTGGCGGATCGAGCCGCCGGTGTCTGAGCCCAATGCCGCCACGCATTCGCCCGCGGCGACCGCAGCGGCGCTGCCGCCCGAGCTGCCGCCTGGGACCCGCTCCGGGTTCCAGGGGTTGCGGCTGGGGCCGAAGGCCGAGGTCTCGGTCGAGCTGCCCATGGCGAACTCATCGAGATTGGTCTTGCCCAGCAGCACGGCGCCAGAGCGCCACAGCCGCTCGGTCACGGTCGACTCGTAGGGCGGCACAAAGGTTTCCAGCATGCGGCTGGAGCAGGTGGTGGCAATCCCCTTGGTGCAGAGGTTGTCCTTGATCGCCAGTGGGAGACCTGCCAGGGGAGGGAGCTCCTCCCCGGCGGCCCTGGCTGCATCGATCCGATCGGCATCGGCGCGGGCCCGCTCGGCCGTGACCTCCAGATAGGCATGCACCGTGTCATCGACCGCGTCGATGCGCGCCAGGTGCTGATCGGTGAGTTCGCGGGCCGAGACCTCACCTTTGCGCAGTTGCTCGCGCCACGCGGCGATGCCCATCCAGCCTGCTTCTAACTGGTGTGGACGCTATCAGCCGGCTCAGGTCGCTTCGGTGAACGGTTCGCCGCGGCGGGTGCGCAGCAGCTCGTGCTGCATGTCACCGGGGGCCTCAGAACTGAGGTCCGCCAGAAAGGCGGGCAGCTGGGTTTCCAGCGTGCGGCGCCGCACGAATGGCCCAAACCAGTAGGTCACGTTGGGTGAGCGGGTTTCCACCCGTGCCCACCAGGCCAACCCCAAGCCATTGGCGCAGCTGCGCACGGGCTGCAACAGGGGATTCATCAAAGGCTCAGGCAGGACCGCACCATTGTGCCGTGATTAGAGGCTGATGTCGCTGGAAAAGGCGGCTTCGTCAGCCTGGCTTTGCCAGGGGTCGCTGGGCCACGCCTCCTGGGCCTGGGGGGACGCCTCGAGATCCTCTCCAGTCAGGGCCGGTTCATTGGCGGCGTGGATCATCGCGTGGACGTCGGCGAGGGGTTCTGCGGATGCCTCTGACGCTGGGCTCGGCAACTGCGGACGTTGAATGCGAGGGGCAGGCGCCTGGCCTGTGAGTCCACGCATCCAGCCCCGGCGTGCGATCTCAAACAACAACAGCGCGGTGGCCACGGAGGCGTTGAGGCTGGGGGTGCTGCCCCGCAGCGGGATGCGCACCAGCTGATCGCAACTGCGCCGGGTGAGCATCGATAGCCCATCGCCCTCTGAGCCGGTGACCACCACCAGGGGCCCCTCGAGATCGGCTTCTTCGAGGGTCACGCTGCCTTCGGCCGCCAGACCCACCACGCGGTAGCCCTCCTGCTTGAGGCTCTCGAGAGCGCGGTTGAGGTTCACGACACGGGCCACCGGCAAATGCTCCAGGGCTCCTGCGGCCACCTTGGCCACCGAGCCGGTGAGCCCCGCACAGCGCCGTTGCGGCAGCACCATGCCGTGGGCACCCAGGGCTTCGGCACTGCGCACGATCGCCCCCAGGTTGTGGGGATCGGTGAGACCGTCGATCGCCATCAGCAGAGGCGGTTCGCCGATCTGGGCGCAACCCTCGATCAAGCTCGGCAGATCCAGGGTTTCGGCCGCGGCGCTCTGCAGCACGATGCCTTGGTGCACAGCGCCGCCGGTGAGTTGGCCGAGCCGGGCCCAGGTCACCTCTTCAACCAGCACGCCGGAGGCTTTGGCCTCCCTGAGCAGCTGCAGAAAGCGGGGGGTGTGGCGCAATTCGGGGGTGCACCAGATGCGGTGAATCGGCCTGCCGCTTTCGAGGGCAGCTTCGGACGGATGGCGACCCCAGATCAGATCGCTCGGCGTTGCTTCGAGATGGGTTTCGGCTTCGCCCTCGGGCCCGCGATCGCTGTAGTCGCGCGGGCTGCGGCGCTCTTCGAAGCGATCCCGTCGCGGACCGCGGCGCTCTGTGCTGAAGCGACCTTCGGACTTGAACCGGCCTTCGGACTTGAAACGGCCTTCGGGTTTGAAGCGAGCGTCCGATTTGATGCGAACATCCGGCTTGAAGCGCCGTTCGCCCCGTTCGCTGCCGGTCTCGCTGCGGCGCTCGCTGAAGCGGGCGCGGGGGCGCTCTTCTGGCCCTGAGCGGCGCTGAGGGCGCGACTCGGCGCCGCCGCTGGCGTCGGGGCGCCATTCGGGTTTGGCACTTCTCCAACTGCGCGACGGGGCGGCCGAGCGTCCTGCGGGGCGACCTTCACCGCTGCGTTTGGCCCAGCGATCGCCGGGGCGACCTGAGCCCCCCGAGCCGCTCCGGCCCTCCGGACGGCGTTGAAAACGAGGACTCATGGCAACAGCAGCAGCGGGTTTATGGGACGTTCTCCTACAAGTGATCTAGCAGTTCGACCAACCGGGCGGGATCGTTGAGGAACAGCCAACCCAGCAGGGCTTCAAAGCCGGTGGCAAGCCCATAGGACTGGGCATCTCCGCGGCGTGGGCCCTGGCCAGCGCGGTTGCGAGCGCGGCGCACCAGGTCGCGTTCGCTCGGGCGCAGCATCGGATCGAGTTGTTGCAGCACCTGGGCCTGGGCATCGGCCCGCACAGCGGCGACAACGGCGCGATGGTTGTCGTGGGCGCGCCCTGGGCTCTGGCAATGCTGCACGCGCTGATGCAGCTCCCAGACGGCATCGCCGAGCCAGGCCAGTTGCAGCGGGCCGAGCTCTGAGCGGGGCGGCTGAGCCTGCAGCGCAGCCAACCAGTGAGCGCTGCTCCGCTGCAGGCTGTCCGGCTCAGGCGGCGAACTGGCCAAGGGCGGTGTCGAGATCGCTGTGAAGATGCAGAAACTCTTCCAATCTCACCAGCTTCACGGTTTGCACGACCCGGGCGTTGCCCACCACCACAAAGGGATAGTGGTTGGCGCTGCAGTCCTTGGCCATCTGCACCAAGGCTCCCAGGCCCGAGGAATCGAGAAAGTCGATCCGGCTCAGGTCAATCACCAGGGGCTGCGGGGTGGCCGTGCGGTGAGCGGCGATGAAATCGGTGAAGTGTTTGTCCGAATAGGCATCGAGCTGCCCTGTGAACTGAAACAGCTGGCAGTGGGCCTGCTGCTCGCATCCAGCCCGCAGGGAGACCGTCAATCGCTGCAGGTCAGTGATGGCTCCAAGCTCCAAGCGACCATTGGGCCGAAGTGTAGAGAGCAAATCGGGGTTGGTCGCCCTCGCAACAAAACTGTGGGAGACGGCTCAGCGCCGCTCGGCCATCAAGGCGGTGAACCGGGCGAAATGGTGATCGGCGTCGTGGGGGCCGGGGCTGGCCTCGGGGTGGTACTGCACCCCAAACACCGGCTGCTCGTTGAGCGCCAGGGCGGCCACGGTGCGGTCATTGAGGTTGAGGTGTGTGATCGTGACGCGCTTTGTGTCCAGGGAGCTTGCGTCAATGGCGAAGCCGTGGTTCTGGCTGGTGATTTCCACTTCACCGGCCTTGCCGCAGGGATGGTTGAGGCCGCGATGGCCGTAGCCCAGCTTGAAGCTCCTGCCGCCCAGCGCCAAACCGAGGATCTGATGGCCCAGGCAGATGCCAAACACCGGCAGGTTGCGCTGTTGCAGCAGCCCCTGGGCCAGCTGAATGCCACTGCTGACAGCCGCCGGGTCCCCGGGGCCATTGGAGAGGAACACCCCCTCGGGCTTGTGGGCCAGCACCTGCTCGAGGCTGGCATCGGCCGGCAGCACCTCAACGCTGCAGCCATGGGCCACCAGCCGCTCGAGAATGGCTCGCTTGATGCCGAAGTCGATCGCCACCACGCGGTACGGCTGGGCTGGTTTGACCTGCAGCCGTTGATCAAACGCTGCGCTGCAGGCCGAATCCCAGTGGTAAGGAGCCTTTGTGCTCACCTGAGCTGCCAGGTTGAGCCCGGCCATGCTCGGGGCCTGACGCACCTGCTGGAGCAGCTGGCCTGCTGCACTGCCATCACTGCTGATGGCCCCGTTGATCGCCCCACCCTCACGCAGGTGACGCACCAGGGCGCGGGTGTCAACGCCGCTGATGCCGACCACGCCATGGGTCTTGAGCCAGTGATCGAGACTGCCTTCTGAGCGCCAGTTGCTGGCGGTGGGTGAGAGTTGCCGTGCAATCACGCCGCGGGCGTGGGGGCGGTTGGCTTCTTGATCGGCGGCGTTGACCCCGGTGTTGCCCAGCTCGGGATAGGTGAAGGTCACCAGCTGTCCGGAGTAGCTGGGATCGGTGATCACTTCCTGATAACCGGTCATGCCGGTGTTGAAGACCACTTCACCGATGCAGGTGCCGCGAGCTCCGAAGCTCCGGCCGCGCAGCACCGTTCCATCAGCCAGCACCAGCAGCGCTTCGCTGCAGCTCGAGCTCGATTCGGTGCTGGTATCGGCGCGACTCAACGGCATGGCAGACGCTGTGCGGTGATCATCCTGCAGCGCCTGCGCCCAGGGCCTGGCGCAGGGCTTCGAGCCGCTGCCAGGGGGTCCCTGCCGCCAGGGCGTGCAGGGCTTGCTGCGCGCCGCTGGCAAAGCTGTCGGCGCGGCCGGCGACCCACAACACCAAGGCCGTGTTGAGCGCGACCACATCGCGCTGGGCTGCGGTGCTGCGCCCTTGCAGGACCGCCTCAAGAATGGCGCGGTTGGTCTCGATGCCGCCGCCGGCGATCGCTTCGAGTGGGGCCGGGCTCAGGCCCAGCTCCCGGGGGTCAAGCTGGGCACTGCGCACGCTGCCGCCCTCAAGCAGCCTCAGCTCGCTGGGGCCCGAAAGCTCGGCTTCGTCGAGGCCGCTGTGACCGTGCACCACCACCGCCCGCCGCATGCCCAGCCGGCGCAGGGCATCGGCCATGGGGTCGAGCAGATCGGCGCGGGCCACCCCCAGCACATGGGCCTCGGGTTGCAGCGGATTGACCAATGGCCCCAGCAGGTTGAACACCGTGCGCACCCCGAGTGCGCGGCGAAGCGGCGCCAGGCCCGCCAGCGATGGGTGCCAGCCCGGGGCGAACAAGAACGTCACCCCGGCAGCGTTCAAGGCGGCCAGTGCCACCGCAGGGGGTGCCTGCAGATCGATGCCGAGGGCTTCGAGCACATCGGCCGAGCCGACGCGGCCACTGGCGCTGCGGTTGCCATGTTTGGCCACGGTCACGCCGCAGGCGGCCGCTGTGAACGCGACGGCCGTGGAAATGTTGAAGCCTTCGAAACCCCGCCCGACGTTCGCACCGCCGGTGCCGCAGGTGTCGACCAGGGGCAGCTCGGGGCGTGGCGCGGGCAGGCTGCAGGCCTGGCGCAGCACAGCGGCCATGGCGGCCAGTTCTTCCCCATTGACGCCCTTGGCCCTCAGGGCAGCGAGCAAAGCCCCGGTCATCACCGGCTCAAGATCGCCGGCCAGCCAGCTGTGCATCAGCGCAGCGGCTTGCTCGCCTTTGAGGTCTTGGCCCTGCAACAGCTGCTCCAGCAGCACAGGATTGACAGGCGTGGTGGACATCGCTGGGCGCTCTGCAACAGGCAAGCGTTGACCGCCAGCCAGAAAAAAGCCCGGGTGCAAGGCACGCCGGGCTGGGTGATGGGGACATTCCCACTATCACCTGAAAGGGCCCTCCTTGGCGAGGGGGGCTGACGATTAACTGGTCTCCTGATCGGTTGTGTCAAAGCCGGAGCCCACGGCATCGGCAGCGGCTGGCGCTGGGCGGTAACCGGCTTCCCAGATCGCCTTGGTGCGTGTCTGCAAGGTTTCGCGATCGAGTCCCCAGAGCCGCAGCACCTTGCTCAGGTCCTCTTGCAGGTCGCTGGCTCCGGGAAAGCCTTGGTAGCGATTGAGCAGGCGCGCGGCGTCGACCAGGTCGGCCTCGGCGGGCTCCTGGGCGGCCAGCAGGCGATCGACGATGTCGCGGTCACTGGCATAGAGCGGATGGGTTTGCTCGGCTTGGCCCATGGCGGATCGCGATCGGTCGATAGGTTGGCGTTGACTCTGCCGCCCTTGCGTTGCCGATGGCTGCCCCGCGGCTGGCTCTGATCCTGTGCTACCTGCGCCCCCATCGCCGCCTGGTGCTGCAGGGCATGGCTGCTCTGGTGGTGGTCAACCTGTTGAGCGTGACGATCCCGCTGCTGGTTCGGGGTGTGGTCGATGACCTGCAGGATGGCTTTGCCCTGGCCGATGTCTGGCGTCAGGCCTGGTTGATTGTGGCGCTGGCCACCCTCATGGGCGCCGTGCGCCTGTGGTCAAGGCTGCTGGTGTTTGGTGTCGGCCGGCAGGTCGAAGCCGATCTCAAGCAGCGCATTTTTGAGCATCTGCTGCGCCAGGAGCCGGGCTGGGTGCAGACCACCGGCAGCGGTGAGGTGATCAGCCGGGCCACCAGTGACGTCGAAAACGTGCGTCGCCTGCTGGGCTTTGCGGTGCTCAGCCTGACCAACACGGCCCTGGCCTACGCGCTGACGCTGCCGGCGATGCTGGCGATTGATCCCTGGCTGAGCCTGGCGGCGGTCGGCCTGTATCCGCTGATGCTGATGGTGGTTCGCCTGTTTGGCGGGCGCATGATGCGCCAGCAGCGCCGCCAGCAGGAGGCCCTCGCTGGTCTCAGCGATCTGGTCCAAGAGGACCTCAGCGGCATCAGCGCCATCAAGATCTACGGGCAGGAGCCGACCGAGCAGGCGGCCTTTGCCGGGCGCAACCGCATCTACCGCGATGCCGCCCTGGGCCTGGCCCGCACCCGTAGCACGTTGTTCCCCTTGCTGGAGGGAATCTCGTCTTTGAGCCTGCTGCTGCTGCTGGCCCTGGGCAGCGGCCAGCTCGCCAGCGGGCGCCTCTCGATCGGCGATCTGGTGGCCTTGATTCTCTATGTGGAGCGCCTGGTCTTCCCGACAGCGCTGCTGGGCTTCACACTCAACACCTTTCAGACCGGCCAGGTGAGCCTGGAGCGGGTCGAGGATCTGTTGGCCCGGGTGCCACAGATCCGTTCGCCGCGTCAGCCTGCGGCGCCGGCGAGCAACCGGCTTGGGGCTGTGGAAGCCCGCGGCCTCACGGTGCAGTACCCCGGTGCCCCCAGGCCTGCCCTGCAAGGGGTGAGCTTCACGATCGAGCCCGGTGAGCTGGTGGCCGTTGTGGGGCCGGTGGGCTGCGGCAAGACCACCCTGGCCCGTGCCCTTGGCCGCATGGTCGCGGTGCCCGAAAACCAGCTCTTCCTGGATGGGGTCGATGTCACGGCCCTTGGCCTTGACGCGCTGCGCAGCCAGGTGGCCCTGGTGCCCCAGGAGGGCTATCTGTTTACGGCGACCCTGGCTGACAACCTGCGCTACGGCGAGCCGGAGGCGCCGCAGCGCGAGGTCGAGCGGGTGGCTGAACAGGCGCGGCTGGCGGCCGACATCAAGGGGTTCCCTGATGGGTATCAGACCTTGGTTGGGGAGCGCGGTATCACCCTCAGTGGCGGCCAGCGTCAGCGCACGGCGCTGGGTCGTGCCCTGCTGCTTGAGGCGCCGCTGCTGGTGCTCGACGATGCCCTGGCCAGTGTCGACAACACAACTGCGGCCGAGATCTTGGCCTCAGTGCGGGCCCAACGCGGCCGCACGGTGCTGATGATCAGCCACCAGCTTTCAGCGGCCGCCGGCGCCGATCGGGTGCTGGTGCTCGACGAGGGGCGGCTGGTTCAGCAGGGCTCGCATCAGCAGCTGCTGGCCCAGAGCGGCACGTACCGGCGTCTGTGGGAGCGCCAGCAGGCTGATCAGCAATTGCAGACGGCGCACTGAGCGGCCTCTGAACGAGTGTTGCGGCGGCCAGACAGGGCGGCATTGGCTCGCTTAGCTGAAAGCAAACCTTTGTGCCTGCGTCGGGCCATGGCCGTGACCCCCTCTCCTTCCGATCCGCAGCAACACCCCTATCAGCTGCGCTGCACGCTCACCTTCGGCGACATCTATGCCCAGATCCTGATCTGGATGGCGGTGATCTTTGTGAGCTTGGCTGCAGGGCTCGCCCTGATGGGGGCGAGTCGCCCGTTGTTTGCTCTGGTGGGGGTGGGCCTGATCCTGGTGCTGTCGCTGCCCTTCTTGCTGTTTGCCTTCACCACCACCTTGCTGAATCACATCGCTCTGGTGCCGGTGCGCTCCAGCCTGCCGTCAGGGGACACTGCCTAGGCTCGCTGCGCTTTGCAGCGGTGGTTGTGTTCGGTTTGTTTCAGCGCGATGGGCGCGTGCTGCCCCCCGGCCAGCACGCGGTTCTGGCCACGTCCTACGCGGCTCCTGCGGCAGCCGGTCAGGCTGAGGTCCTGTTTGGCTGCGGCTGCTTCTGGGGTGCCGAAAAGGGGTTCTGGCGTCTGCCTGGAGTGGTGACCACGGCCGTGGGCTACGCCGGCGGCAGCCTCGATCAGCCCAGCTACGAGCAGGTCTGCAGCGGCCGCACCGGTCATGCCGAGGTGGTGCGGGTGCTCTGGGATCCGGCCCGCATCGGCTTCGGCGATCTGCTGAAGCTGTTCTGGGAGTGCCACGACCCGACCCAGGGTGATCGCCAGGGCAACGACCGCGGCAGTCAGTACCGCTCGTGCATCTACGTCGACGAGCCAGAGCTGCTTCAGCAGGCGCTCGCAAGCCGGGAGCACTACCAGCAGCAACTCAACGCAGCCGGGTTTGGTCCGATCACCACCGAGATCCGCAGCGGTGTTGTCTTCCATGCCGCAGAGCCCTATCACCAGCAGTACCTGGCCAAGCCCGGCAGCCGTCCCTACTGCTCTGCCCAGCCCAGTGGGGTGCGTCTGGCTGGGTTTGAGGGTGCTGACTTCCGCCTGGATGAGCGCGTGTGGGATTTCTACGACTGGAGCGTCTCCCATTGCGTGCTGCGCGGCGACAATGCCCCCATCGCTCTGAGCTGAGCACCGCTGCTGCGTCGATCGCCCCATGCTTGCCGCCCTAGCTGCCTCTGCCCTGGTTGTGGCCATGGGGTCTCCCTGGTGGGAGGACTACGCCATTAAGGAGACCTATCTCTGCTCGGGTCAGGGACAGGTCGTGCTCGAGCGCAATGACGCCCAGGCCTCATTGAATACCGGCCGTTACCGCACCACCTTGTTTCGTCAGCAGGATGCCAACCCCAGCCAGGACTCGATCATGGGGATCGTCTACCGCAATGATCTGCTGACGTTGATCCTGCGTGGTGATCAGTTGATTTTGGAGCAGCTACCGCAGCGCACCAGCTGCATGCGCACGGAGAGTGTCTGAATGCCGAATCCCTTGCCTGATCGCGTCGTCGTTGTGGTCATCGTGGCCACAATTGGTCTCTGTTTTGCGCTGGCCTTCTGGGCTGTGCGGCTGCAGCCTGCTGAGCCCCCGTTGCAATGGCGCCAGGGCCCTGCTGCTGTGGTGTTGTGAGGTCGCGCCACGTGCCAGGGCCTGAGCAGGGCGACTACAAGCCCTTGCATCCCCTGCCGCGGGGGCTGGTGGAGCTCTATGGGTTTTTGGCTGTGCTGGTGGTGCTGATCCCGGAGTGGATGGCCAGCGGGGCCCTGCAGCAATTGATCACCCAGCCGGGGCGTGGCGCTTTGCCCAGCCAGACCCGCGCCTGGCGCCGCCTGCCGGAGCTGCGTCTGGCCAGCATGAGCCTCGCGGAGCTGCGGCTGCTGGCCCGTCAGCTGGGCCTTGATGGCTACAGCGGGATGGCTCGCGATCGCTTATCGGCCCGCCTGTTGCAGCGCATCAGGCGCCGCAAAGAGCTGTGGTAGCTTCCATCACGTCGGGCTTTTGGCTCTGACAGCGGGGCGTAGCGCAGCTTGGTAGCGCACCACTTTGGGGTAGTGGGGGTCGTGGGTTCAAATCCCGCCGCTCCGATTTCAAATCATTCCTTCATCTCTTCAGGGATGACGCCATCAACAACCGCTTTTCATTGAAAGGCGGTTTTTTTGTGTCACAACCAAGGTTTGCCGAGCCGCGTCGCCACCCCATAGCGGCGCAGCCAGCGGTTGACCTGGGGCCGCAACCGTCCTGGCACCTCGCCCTGCAGCTGGCCCAGTTCTTCGGCGGCGAGGCGGTGCAGCGTGCGCACGTCGACATGCCAGAGCGATTCGGCTTCGCGGATCAGCCGGGCCCAGGTGCGCGCCGCCTGCCAGCGCTGCAGGGTGCTATGCAGCCTCTGAGGGCGTTGCAGGGAGGGTCGGCTGGCCATGGCGCCTGGGCCACACCCTTCACCATGACCACAGATCGCCGCATTGGGAGCATTGCTCAGGCGCTCGCTGCCCAGCTGGTTGACTCGGCGCCGGTGGGTTGGACCGGCTGCACCGGAAACGGCAGGGCCTGGGCTTCGCGTTCGCTGAGCCGCCGCGTCCAGGCACCCTGGATCGGATCGTTCCAGCGGAAGCCGGCGTCCTTGGCCCGTTGCCGCTCGCTGTAGCTGAGCTTGGCGCGAAACAGCAGCCGCGGTTCCAGCGCAGCCTGAAGCAGAGCTTCGAGCCCTTCGCAGCGCTCCAGCACCTGGGCCAGATAGATGCAGTCGGTGAGGGCGCGGTGGGCCGCCCAGACCGGCACACCGTGGGCCAAGGCCAGATCGCGCACCGAGGGATTGGCCTTGAGCTGGCGCTGCGGCGGCCAGCGCATGTCCTCCATGGAGCAGATCCACGGCTTGTTGATCGCCTGCAACGGGCCCTGGCCGCTGTCAAACCACTGCCGATCAAAGCTGGCGTTGTGGGCTAGCACGGCGTCGCACTGCCAGGCCATCGCCTCAAAGCAGCTCAAGGCAGCCTGCCAGGGTTGGGCCACTTGGGTGGCCGCCGCAGCGATGCCGTTGATGGCTTCGGCTGGGTTCTGCTCGCACGGCAGCAGGAACGAGACCTGGGTGAGCACGCAGCGCTGGCTCACCGCAAACAAGATCGCCCCCACCTCAATGCACTGACCCTGAGCCGGGGAGAGTGCGGTGGTTTCGGTGTCGATGATCAGCAGCGTGCCCGGGCACGCCTGTGGGGTGCTGGTTCCGTTGCGGGCGGCCAGCGGGGGCAACTCAATGGCGCCTTTGGCTGCTGGCTCGCTCCCAGCAGCTGGTTGAACCGGTGGCACGGGTTGCAACGGTTGCGGGGCGCTCAGCAGCCCCAGAAGGTCGCTCTGTTGCCAAAGGGACTGGGGCTCGCCGTCCTGGGCTTGGTGACTGCTGGGATCTGCCATGCCGGCTGCTGCTGGTGCCGGCCCCATCGTCTCAGAGCTGTCTAGGGTGGCGGCCCCTGACAAGGCAGTGATGGCTCTGGGTGTGGGTGATCGGGCACCGGTGGTGGCCCTGCTCGATCAGAACGGCAGCGAGCGCCGCAGCGACCAGCTCAACGGGCGCTGGCTGGTGCTGTTTTTCTATCCCAAGGACGACACCCCGGGCTGCACAGCCGAGGCCTGTGCCTTTCGTGATGGCTACGGCGACTTTGCGGCCCTCGGCGCTGAGGTGTGGGGTGTCAGTGGTGACGATGCTGGGAGCCACCAGCGTTTTGCCCAGCGCCACCAGCTCCCTTACCCGCTGCTGGTCGACCGCGGCAACACCCTGAGGCGTGCCTTTGGGGTGCCGCCGGTGCTGGGGCTGCTGCCCGGCCGGGTGACCTACCTGATCGACCCTGATGGTGTGGTGCGCCACAGCTTCAACAACCTGCTCGATGGGGCGGCGCACCGCCGTGAGGCCCTGGAAGCCCTCAGGCGTCTTCAGGGCCAGTGAGCCATGGCCCGCTGGCGATCCGTTGGTGCGTTGTGGCTGCTGGATCCGGCGCGCGGCCATGGCGGCACGATCGAGTTCATTGGCGGCAGCTATCTGGCGGCCAGTCCCCAGGTCAGCTACCGCCGCTTGCTCGAAGCCCTGGGTGGCTTGGGCTGGCAGGTGCGCGCCTGGCGCTACGTACCCGGTTTCGACCACCAGCAGCAGGCCAACGAGGCCTGGCGTGCGTTCAGGGCGCAACGCCAGCCACTGCAGCAGGCCGGGGCACCCGTGCTGCGGCTGGGCCACAGCCTTGGCTGCAAGCTGCATTTGCTGGCCCCTGACGGCGGGCGGGGCTGCAGCGCCCTGGCGGCGCTGAGCTTTAACAATTTTTCGGCCGAGCGTTCGGTGCCGTTGCTTGCTGAACTCGGCCAGCAGTTCGGGTTCCGCAGTGAATTCAGCCCTTCGCCGGCGGCCACCCTCGAGCAGGTGCAGCGCAGCTACCTGCAACCGCGCAATCTGCTGGTGCGCTTCAAGGCCGACCAGATCGACCAGAGCGCCCGGCTGCTCGATGTGTTGCGGGCGCGGGCGGGCGATGCCACCGAGCTGCTGGAGCTCCCGGGTGACCATCTGAGCCCGGCCAGTGGCGGCATTCGGCGGCAGCTGCTGGGGCGTTGGGCCGATGACCCTGCCCGCAGCCAACGCATTGAGCAGCTGGCTGGACGCCTCAACGCCTGGATGGCGCAGGCCTGAGCTCAGACGGATCGAAGCTGTAGAACTCGAGCACCGCCGCCGGTTGATCGCGGCGCAGCACCTGCACCTGCCCGAGTGGCTGCAGCGGCCCGAACTGCCAGGGCTGGCCCGGTTGGGGGCTGGCCAATGCGGCCAGTGGGGAGTAATCACCCACCACCGCAAACAGCACCCCACGGCGCGCCTTGGGGTCGAGCTGATGGCGCCATTGATCAAACCCGCGGCTGTCGCTGGTGTAGGCCGTAAACGATGCCTGGCTGTAGCCCTTGAGGGCCAAGGCCAGAAATCCAGGCAGCTCGTAGCGGTTTGAGCCGATCACCTGGGCCTGCTGAAGCGCCTGCCAGATGGCCGGATGCTGCTGCAGGGCCTGCCTCAGGTTGGCAGGCGCCAGCAGCTGGCCCGAGGTGTCCACCGCAGGGGGCAGCAGGGCTGAGGCGATTCCCCAGCGCACATGGGCGGCTGCAACAAGGCTCAGGGTTGGTACGGCCGCGGCGCTCACCAGCGCCAGTCCCCGCATCCAGCGGCGTGCCCAGGTGGCAGGGGCGGCCAGGCGCGCTGCTGCCAGCGGCAGCAGCAGCCACCAGACCGGCACCAGCCAGCTGGAGAGCACCTGCATGCGCCCGGCCAGCAAGGTGAAGAGCACCAGTTGGGGCATCGCCAGCCAGCGCAGCAGCGTGGTGGCCTCGCGCCCCTGGGCGCTGCTCTGGGGCGCCGGACGCAGCAGCGCTGCCACCACCAGCACGCCGATGGTGGGAAACAGCAGCGCCAGCTGGCTCAGCAGAAACAGGGGCGGCCCCTCAAAGCGAAAGGCGCCGGCGCCGCCGGTGCGCGCCGCATGGAAGCCGAACGAGAGCCAGCCGTTCTGCAGGTTCCACAGCCACAACGGCCAGCTGGCCGCCAGCCAGCCTGCCAGCACCAGTGCTGTGTCGCGCCAGCGCAGCTGGCGCCGCTGCAGCGAATCCACAAGCCGCAGCACCACCAGCGTGAGGATCAGCACCAGAGCGTGGTATTTACCCAGGCTGAGCAATCCCAGAATCAGGCCAAACAGCAGCGATTCACGCGGGGTGCGCTGCTGCTGCAGCGGATGTCTGGCCAGCCACCACAGCAGCAGGCTCAGTCCCAGGATCAGGGGGCTGTCGGGTAGCAGCAACAGCCCGCCACAGGCAAACAGCAGCGGGGACAGGGACGCCAGCCCCGCTGCCAGCAGGGCCGTTCGCTCCCCGAACCAGCGCCTGCTGGCCTCGGCCAGCAGCACCACGGCGGCGCTGTAGCTGAGCAGTGACGGCAACCGCAGGGTCAGCAACGGATCGGCCTGCGGCAGCCAGGGCAGGGCTTGTCCCGCCGCCGCCCACAGCCCCACCAGCAGCGGGTGGTCGAAGTAGCTCAGGGACAGGTTCTGGCCGTAGAAGAGGTAGTAGCTCTCGTCGTACCCCGGCGGCAGGATCAGGGCCAGCACCAGGCGCAGCCCCAGCCCTGCCAACACAATGGCCGCGAGCA
>Ga0194115_10002364_pt1 | contig 22485 bp, 18 predicted proteins | sample TA2MahsurfametaG_3_FD_148656 | JGI IMG/M metagenome (GOLD analysis project Ga0194115, IMG submission 148656) | Freshwater microbial communities from Lake Tanganyika, Tanzania - TA2015002 Mahale S4 surface | ecosystem: Environmental > Aquatic > Freshwater > Lake | place: Tanzania: Lake... | reverse complement strand
TATCGCCGAGGAAGGGAAAGAGCTCTGGCAGGCTATCACTGATCTCAACCTTGAAACACGATTTCTAGCCCACCTCACAGCCCATCCTCACGCGAATGTCATGAAACTTCGGGCAGTCGCAAGTGGTGATCGATTCAGCCCATCGTATTTCATCTTAATCGATCGCCTCTATGACACTCTGGAAACCCGCTTAGTCAAGTGGATACAGAAGGCACAAAGTCTGAACAGTCTCACAACTCGACTGCGATCCTCTCTTGGAGCCTGCGTTGGAAGGCATTCTCTCAAGAACGAATTGTTCTGTAAACGATTCGAGCTCCTTGACGATCAACTAAAAACGATTTCGGGTCTCTCGTCGGCGATCGCCCACTTACACAAACATGGTGTGATGCATCGCGATATTAAATCGACGAACATGGGATTCAATGTTCGAAATAATATCATGGTACGAGTCGTTCTTCGAGTGTTGCTCAGAGTATTCTTCGGCCTTGATTCAGTTTCGTGTACATGCCCTCACAGAAATCTCTCCATGATATGCAGCTTTTTGATTTAGCTCTCGCAAGGGAGATTCCCGATACTACGAGTCAAGACGGAACTATACTCCCTTCAGCATGGAAATTCACTCAGATGGTTGGTACGCCACGATACAGTAAGTTCGCGTCGGGTAGCTTTCGGGTTCTCGTCCTCATCTGTAGTAGCAAGAAGCTGTGCATCTTATCCCAATGATCGTTTACTTTTCTCTCTTCCGTAACAGTGGCACCAGAAGTAGCCCTCGGTGAGAAATACAATGAAAAGTGTGATGTATTCTCTTTTGGGATTCTCATGTGGCAAATCATGGGACTGGAAAAAAGACCGTACGGCAATCAGAAACATAGGAAGAATGTGGAATTTCTCCGTAAACACGTTTGGCAGGGAGCGATAATTCGTCCCTCCATGCATTTCATGAATCGTATCGCCAAGGATCATTTCTGTCTCGAACTTCAGGACTTGGTAGTACGCTGTTGGAGTCACCGTTGGGAACATCGACCTTCCATGGCGACGGTCGAAGCGAATCTGACCAAATTCGTCGAGTCTAGAATCAATCCCGATATGACTGGCTTCATGAGTGCGGAAATGGAAGACCATTCTTTTCGATACAGCTTAAAGGGAATATCATCTCCCAAGTAGCATGATGATGATTCCTGTTCGTTGCCATGTTCGTCGAATCACTTGGGGTGCTGGTCTGTGGCTTTCGGTTCCCCTTGCGGAACAATTTGGCCTTTGACAGCTGGAACGTGCTTGCTGTCATGATACATATGATATCCTCTCAAGAGAGAGCATACGTTTGAACTCTATTGTTTTTGTTTGACGATGGGAAAGGTTTTCCAGACTTGATATGTGTATGTGGAGACTGAGAACTTTCCGGAGATTTTTCGATTCGTGACTGAAAATCTTTGTTCCAACAGGTTCTCGAGGTATGATGGCGAGCAGTTGTCTATGTACACGAAGATATCCTACAAGTCAATTTTGAAGCAGTCTGTGAGGTCTAACACCAACTCACACTGCAGCAGTTTAGGCAATATAATGAAAAAACTAACGATAGACTATCACATATCCTAGAAGACACTCATCGACTATTTTAGATTCGTAACGGAAGGCTTTATTCAACCGATCTTGGTCATTCGTCGATTAGAACGCTGTTTCCCTCATGGTACAGGACCAGCGTGATCATGCCTTGATGCCTTTGTTGGTGGAATGATTGCAGCGGCGGGTACTACGTAACATCTCCATAATGGAACATCTGCACAACAGAACCCATCGCGACAGTCTTGGGACGTTTGAGTCCAGATTACGTCACTGCCGTTCTGTGGTCCGATCGTAGACGAGGGATCAAGTTCATGACTCTGAGATACCTGACCTCGTCACAGGTATTTCTGCTTCAAGGAAGATAACATTCGGTCGCGATCATGATAATCATCCCCACAAGAGTCCCACTGACGATTCCTCTATAGTTCTGATGCTTCACATGATTGAGGGCTTCAGGATATAGTTCGATGGCTGCTACCATACACATGATACCAGCAACGCATGCCAGGATATCTTCCAATGGTATGTGTACAGAGTGGGAAGACGATGATCGAAGGACGATCAAGGCCAATAAAGCACCTAATGGTTCGGCGATGCCACTTAACGTCGCTAACCAAAAGGCTAACCATGGCGCATCTGGTCGAGCCGCCATACATGGGACAGCAATGGCAATCCCCTCGGGGATGTTATGGATCATAATCCCCACAGCTACCGTGACACCTAATTCTCTCGATTCGACCGTCGAGGCGACGACTGCCAAACCTTCTGGAAAGTTATGACAGAGCAAACTCACAAAGAGTAACATCGCCACCCGCCAAGATCGTCGTCGATCCTCGGTACTACCAGTGACCGTCGATAGCGCTTTATTCTTTTCATCATACATACTCGCATTATCACCCGTCACGTTGGTCATGCTTTCGACGCTACCTGACGACTCTCGTGTCACAGTACCTCGCCGGACCGCCCGCAAGGTTGGTCCGTTGGCCTTGCCAAGATTCCTAACGTCATCGTCAGTAGTACGTCGATTCAGATTTGAGTTCTCACTGTCCCCTTGTTCCATATCATCCCCCAGAGGCGACGATGCCACACCAACTGATGATAAATCGGATCCATTCCACAAAGACTCTGGCTCAGGCAAAGTCCCCAATAGTTTCGATAAGGCAAGATAACTGAAGCAGCCCAAAACAAAGAAGACGACACGTTGAAGAAGTAAGGTCGTTATAACTTCTACCTGCCAAGAAGTTGGATCGATCGAAATGACGCCGTCTAAACATTCAGGTCCGATGGAGATGACACTGACCGTGATCATGACGGATGCTGCCAACGACAACGAAAAGGACATACTCCGTTGGATGACTTCTGGTGAAAAAACAAAGACGATACCAGCTCCAATCGATGTCGATGCACCCGCCAGAATAGAGAGTATTAGTGGAAACTTCCAATCTTCCATCCTCCCCGAATGATCAAGGCCATTTCGTTCCATCGTGGGGTCTCCTGGCTATTTTTGGGGGGACAGATCCAATCCACGCCTTTATGCAAATGCCAACACCCCAAGGCCGGAGAAAGAAGATTGAATTTTGCCGATCCTATCCGTCTACTGATTGTCCATTGTATTGCAAGCCAACACTGAGGATGCCCAGAGGTTTTGATAAGGGAGGGATTTCACTCCGTCGTCTGTTGCTGCTGCGCGGAAGGTTCAACATTTTCGAAGCGAGAGACATCGAAGCTTGAAATGACGGAATAATGGCCTATGTCTTCTTCCGACTTGGGTGACTAACCATAAAATAGTGACCTGAACATATGTATGTATTGTGCAAACAGAGTCCATCTATCCAAGTTACTATGTACCCGCATACCTTCAAGAGTGCTAACAGTATGGTACTGTTAATTTCATGCGAGAAACGCGATGAAAGATCGTTGAATGGCAAGTACAGCTATGTTTGTTACCAAAGAAGGATCCAATACGGTACACGAAAATTGGGCGCTTCTGACTATGGACACGGGCAATCCCTCATCCACCCCCAAAGAAAAGCGTGATGTAAGATGCGGCGGACATTGCCTTCGTGTAGTATAGGCTTTACTGCTAGCTCGAATCAAGGTCTCATTACAATAACTCCGTCTATCTCCGCCATAACGGTTCCCTCCTGAACATTTCTAGTATGGCAGCTTCCCGACATCATCGTCATTGCCCAAGGGGAACTGTAAGAACATCCTCAGTCTTTTCCTCCACGACGTCTGTAGAAGAGAAAGGCTTTTCGTCGTGTCCGGTGGGAGTCGTTGTAGTAGTAGTAGTAGTAGTAGGCGGGGGATGCCCGACATGGATTGAGGACAATGTAGAGAGCCGTAGGGCGGCCTTCTTCGCTTCTTCTGGCCAGGATATAAAGTATTTGATGGCTAGGAAACCAATAATCCCAGCAACATATATCCCGACGACATATCCCCACCATAAGCCTGCGACACTCGCATTGCCCACAAAGGTAAGTAATGAACCAACGGGGATTGCCAATATCCAAAAGGCTAGGATATTCAACCAAAAGACTAACTTTTGCCGTCCCAGACCACGTAGGACTCCACCATTCGTCGCCTGAAATGCATCACCCATCATGAAGATACATGAGATGGGAAGTAATTGACGGACAAGATCAGCAACTTCCGCATTACTACTAAAGAGATCACCCAACACTCGACTGGACGGTAGGACGATGATGATAAGGATCAATTGGACTGCTCCCGATAGGAGGAATGAGACATTGGCAGATCGTTGAGCATTTTGATGATTTCCATCTCCAATCCATTGACCGACTCGGATGGAAGCTGCAATCCCAATCGCAAAGGGGAAACTGAGGAAGAGGAATGTCGCAATACTGAGTGTAATGATATGAGCATCCAATTTGATAGTACCCAGAAGACCAGCAAAGATGGTCGCGACCTCAAAGGACCATGATTCTGCTGAAATAGAAAGTGCACCAGAAAAGGCAAGTCGTAGAAAGGGTCCAATCGTCTCCATAGAAGTCAAGAATTCTTTTGAAAAAGTAGGCCAGGTAGACTTTAAACTTGGAGTTTCTCGATTCCAAAAGATATATCCCACAACGGCGCTACATTCGACGAATCGTGTTAATGTCGTTGCCCATGGTGCACCATTTAGACCCATATTCAGATGGAAGATAAAGATCCAATTCGTAAGGATATTAAGTAAATTTGCCAATAGACCAATCCATACACCTGGTAGAGTAATATTCTGTGTCTGTAAGTACTTTACAAGGACACGGAAGGCATAATATGGGAAGAGTCCAGGAATAAGACGATAGGAAAATTCTTGTGCACGTTGAGCAAGGATCGGATCTTGTCCGAATACTTTCATCATCGGTCCACATAACGCAAGGAGACCCGATACGAAGATGGTTGCAATCATCACAATGATGACGGATGCACCCGTCCATAAACCAAATCCATGATATTCCTTTGCTCCATATGCCTGTGCCAGGAATGTATCGATGGCTGTATTGAACCCTAACATGGTGGAATTCCATAAATTAAACCATACAGTCGCTAATGCTGCCGATGCTAAATCTTCCTTATTGGGAAGATTCCCCACAAAGGCAATATCTACGATGGGTAATGTATTTTGAAAGATTTCGGACATAATAATCGGACCTGCCATACCCAAAACATCCTTGGCATGTTCTGATAGGGTCCGTAATCGATCTGGATCCGTCGTCGATGAAACAAGATCTCGCCTTCTACTACTACTACTACTACTACTACCAACCATCTGTGGTGTTGACTCTGTTGTTGTTGTTATTGTTGTTGAATGACTTGTTGGTATTTCTTGTTCATCTTTCGCCAGCACCTCGTCTTCCTCCTCTGGTGAATCTCTCATGGCTCACTTGATGTATCTATGCTTCTTGTCAAAGCAGAAATGGTTTCTTTAATGTCTTGAGAAAAGCTCCCCTTTTTTTACTGTTTATTCCATAATTCCAAACGTTCGTCATGTCATTATGGTATTCTTTGATCGACGCCAAATCTCTAAAGGATGCAACACCCTTCTTCGTCTTGACTTTGGAAGATATCAATAAAAAAACGGAGTGTGACACCGGGGAAGCCACAGGTTTCGAACATTCTTCCCGTCTTGCTGTTGTACGATGAACTTTGGGTGGTGGGTAGTGGGAGTCCCGTTCGTCTACCCGCGAGACCGCCTACTACGGTAGCTTGCAACCTTTCTCGTTATAGACCAAAAGGCGATCGACCTGAGTGAAGGCACAAGAGTTTTGGATAATCATGACAGCATAGCTCCATTTCATCCAAGCCCAATTCGCAAAAGGGCTAAAAAAAAGAAAATTCCACTACCGAAACGTCGTGAAGGATGGTAGATCGGCTACTCAACTATGGTACTAGTTTTGGTATTCTATCAAATCTTCTGGACCTATCCCGTTTACCGCCCGTTTTTGAGGGGGTTCCTACAACAATATTAGAATTCTTTCTCTCAAGTCTAGAACACAAGGTCTACAAACAAGGTTTTTCCATCACCTCACCAAGTGATAATTTGGTGCGTGTGCAATTTTGTTTTGCAGGAAATTTGCCCAGTCAGGACAAAAATCCTACTTTCTATTCCTCGTTGACGTAGGGGGGAAGGGGAAGGAGGGAGACACTTTCACCATTCTCATTCCTTGGTACTAAGTCCTGCCAACGCTTCGGCTGCCTCATCTCCTGCCGCACCACCATCGGCACCAGGTTTATCTTCACCTGCCAACAAGGCTTCCATCTCCTTTTGACATTCTTCAAACTTCTCCTTGAAGAGATTCGCAATATCTGAATCTGCAAATCTCATCGCAAAGACGGTTTCAATCAATTCACCCTGTGCGAAATCAAAGGCACTCCATACCCAAGATCGATCCGAACCGACATTCGGACTCAATACGATACGTGGATCCATGGCATGATTCGCAATGACCTTCATCGTCTTTTCCTGACGCATCAGTAAACGGATACGTTGATGTTCACGGTGTCGTAAGATTCGGACATCTCCAATCCCACGTTCCTTCCATGTCTTATTCCCAGTACCCACATCCAACATGGTTTCACCGAAAATAAACAGTTTGGCACGGACACCATATATGAGTTCTTCATCTTCCTCTCCTGATTGGACAACTACTTCTTCCAATTTGACCTGTAAAACATTTCACGAAACGAGGAAGAAGAAGAAAACAAGACGATCGGAATGAGTTTGAGAAAAAATAGTCGACGGCTAACACGGGACAAAAACAACCGTAAAGGCTTCGGCTCTCAACACTCGACGAAACACACTGACAGAGAGAGACACGCACACATAGGAGAACCCTACTTCCATGGTCCTCCTTCCAGCGCACCAGACTAGTTCTCACAATAAATGTTATAAAGTCATGCGGTTCTACGTACCACGGGTTCAAAATGTGCTGAACTCTCTTCCTCCTTCGCTGTTTCTCCTTCGTCACCCGCAGGACTCGTTTCTTCCTCGGGCGTTTCTTCTTCTTCCTTGGTGGGAGGATCTACTGGGCTCATGATGACACTGGTGGAGGGAGGAGGATGAGGAGGGAGGAACCTGTGTGGAGGGATGATGGGATTGCTTCAAAATGGGGTAGTAGAGAAGGGCTCACCCGAAGCGTTTGGAGATCTTGATTTGTTTTGCCCGCGGTGTGTGACAGGCACGGACGGAAATGATGACCCCTTGGAAAATGGATGTCTTTCGTTGGTTATCGCTTGGCCTGGTACATTGCAATCGTGAACCGAGGTGCGGCAATAAGTCAAAGTGACTCTGCCCGAGAGGGGGTGATTGGCCGTCCATGGTTTTCGGGCGGGTCAAAGGGCAGACCGCCGACCAGCAGGGAAAAAATGCCACGAAAAAAGTTGTGTGGTTCTGAGAATGGGCGTACGGACAGATAGACAGACAGACAAAGATCAAGGCAAACAAGACCATATCAATGTATCTATGAATCGTACATATGTATTTATTTATTTATAGATAACCTTGAAGTCGCATCAATCGTAGAATTTAGGTATATATTGTACCTATGCACTCTAGTACTGTCATACAATTCATCGAGGATGCCATCCCCATAGTGCAACTGAGCGGGAGAAAAGACTCTTCCCCCCTCGATGCGACTACTAGTATGGAGAAAAATAACCTCATTGCCTCCACCTACTTAACCCATCGTCCACTCTTCCACGTTTGTCTCCCGCACACAACATTCTTCTTCTACCATCCATACTCGACACGTCTCTCATAGTTAAATTCCTTTAGCAAGCAGGCGAAAACGTCTTTGCATAGCTATTGTCATCACCAACAACAACAGCAGCAGTAGCGTGTACAACTACTTGTCATTACAAACGATTCCCGTAAACAAGACAACTTAGAGAAATGTGGGGTAACATTGGTAATTTTACCGACTTTGCCAAGGCGGCAGGAGAATTACAAAAACAGGCTGCATCACAAATGACGGTACGTATCGATTCATTCATCCTTGATATATCAAAAGAAAGGGAGCTCTTTATTGCATCTCGAGTCTCAACATCTTTCGGTGCTATCTTTTTTTCTTCGTCTATTTTTTGGGCTCCTGTCTGGGGGACAGTCTCCATCGACATCCTTTGGAGGAGGATTCTTTAATATGGATTCCTTATTACAACAAGAAGAGAGTGAAAAACCAAAATCACAATCCTTCTCGACACAACCACCACCAGCACCATCACAACCTCAAACCCATCCACCATGGTCCTCGTATACATCATCCTCTATCCCGACGACAATGTCTTCTTCTTCTTCGACGGTATCAAATGGTTCACGGGATGTCCATACTTCGATGATCCCCCGAATCGGGACGACTATACGACCACCAGTCCAAAAATTGACTACCAATATGAACAACAATGCTACAAATGGGACAACGATGAATGGTGGTAGTGGAAGCAATCCTCCCCAGTTAGTCTCAACAGTATCATCTCCATCACCCTCCATGAAAGGGAAGTTGAAAATTCTACTACCCATCAAGGCAACCAAGTTGAGTAATATCCCATCCATTAGAAGTGATGTACCTTCGGCGACGACAGCAACAACTACCACTACTACTACGACGACTGGTATGACGAACGATTCTTCGAATGGTAGTAGTAATACCAATTTGGTTGCTGTTGAAAATGAGGAGAATATGAAGACTGGACCTCACGAGATTATCCCTCCGTCATCCTCTTCACCGACATCGTCATCTACATCCAACTTTGTTCCAGCCGATGAGGGAACCTTTGAAAAGGTTATTTCGACAGATATTGGAGAATCGTCCATACCGTCTAGCAGTCCAGTCGTCGATGTTACGGCCGAGCCAGACCCAACACCAGTACAAGAACCAGAAGTCGTAGAGACGAACGAAGTGGAAGATTTGTGGGATCTTGACCAAGACCTAGATATAGAGGATGATATCCCCCAAGATGTTGTTCTTCCGATTGAAGAACCATCCAAGGAGAATACAACCAACAGTAATGATGAAGACCTTATTTCATCATCACCTCCTTCTTCCGGAATACCAGATCCTCTCCTGTCAAATTCAGATCCAGTTCTTGTCTCCTCGGATATAGCAGACGAAGAAGCATCGTCGTCGATTCCGATTCCTCAGGAATCTCAAGACCCAGAGGGAACAACCAAAGCCGCAACCGGTGATCCAGAACCAGAGTCAATGGTAGTCCCCTCTCTGATGTCTGCATTAACAATGATGGAGGTCTCTTCAACGATGCTTGATCGACGGGGTGTTGAGAACAACAGCAACAACATTAGTGATGGTGGCATAATGAGTATATTCATGGGGGCGACAGAATCGGTAGCTCCTGGAATTTCCGCACTAGCATTTGGGGATACTACTGATCGTTCACAAACCAACAACGTCGAGGTAGCGACGACAATATCACCATTAGATGCATCCAAGACAACTTTTGATACAAGTACTCCTTCAGACCCAACAAATAGTGTGCCCACCCCGTCGGGAAATGAAGACCTCATCAAGGAGCAATTTATGGCACAACTGTCTCGTCTGGAACACAATCATGAATCAGAACAACAACAGTTGCAACGACAATATGAACAGAAGTTACAGGCATTGGAACTCGAATTGCGACAAAGTCAGGCGGAACATGCCCGAAAGGAGGAGGCCTGGAGGTTACAACGCGATTCATTGAAACATGAACTTGAGGGGACGGAAGAATTACTAACTGCGAAGAAGAATGATGAACGCAAGTTACAAAATGCACATTTGAAGGAATTACGAGCGATGGAAAAACAATTCAATAGTAAGGAAAAGGCAGAGGAAAGCTTACAATCGGAATTGAATGAACGAGAGGTACGTAGCTCTGGCGTCGACATGGATTTGGTTTCTCGCTCGGATGGCTCTTCAGCTCAGTCGTACCTTGTGCGATTATTGCCATTGCCTTTGACAGAAACTTTTGGAAGAAACCAAGGAGGAACTTCAACGATCCCGAGACGAGTATGCTACATTGAAAGAGCGAGTAAAGGTTGTGGCTGGTGAACTTAAGGAACGCCGGGCGGAATGTCGGACTTTAGAGTCTGAAATAGTCTTGCTCAGGGATGGCAACGATGCCATGCGCGAGCATATTGTACAACTAGAGGCACAGGGTATGGATCTCAACAAATCGTCATCGCAGACCACGAATGAATTGGCTGCCCTAAAGGGTCAGCTGATGGACAAGGATAAGGAATTGCAGACTGCCAAGGATGCCATTGCCGCAGAGATACAAAAGGGGGACGACGCTCTTGCAGCGTACAAGCGCAAAGCACAGCAGTCATTAAGCGTAGCCAATGCCCGGACAGCATCCGCCGTACAGGCGAAGGAGGATGCTGAAATGGAAGCTCGCGCTGCCAGATCCACGGCGGATTCTGCGATGCAACGTGCCATCGAAGCCGAACGGAAGGGAACTGATGCATTGACTGAAGCCAGAGCTTATGTTTCGGAAATGAAGGAACAAGTAGCGAAGTTGGATGACATCAAGGAGGAACTCAAGGCCACCAAAATGGAGCTCGAACAAAGTAAAGCCGAAGCGACAGGGAACAAAGAAACTTCCGAAAAACTAAAGTGCGAATTACACAGTAGTCACGCCAAATATGAAGCCGAGCAAATGACGACTCGACAGTTGAGAATGGAAGTTTCTGAGGCCAGCCAGAGATCGACAGAGTTACTGGATGAAGTAGAACGTCTCCGTCGGGAAGGAAAGCGTCTTAAGGAAGATCTACAACGCAAGTCAGAGGAAACGACCAACGCGAAGCCGACTCTGAAAATTGAACATGTGGAAATGATACCCTCCAAACGCTCTGCAGAAGCGGAAGCTACGATCGCCATGTTACAACAAGAACTAGATGATGCCAACCTGGCCATTCGGGAACTAAAGGAAACCCTAAAGGCAGCTGCCGAAGATGAATCACGCTCACCAGGGCCTTCCACCAGTAATGGGGGGAATCATGATTCCAACGGTGGTATGCCCCTATTTTATGCTATGGAAAAACAAGCCGAACTTACTCAAGCACGTAACGAGATTGCACGATTGGCGGCCCTCGTCGGTAACTCTGAAGCCTCCAAACAGGAGGCGATGGATGATATGGAAGAAATGCGACGACAACTAGAAGAGCTGCAGTCCAAGTTACAAAGAGAAAGTCGACACAGTACTCCTCAAGAAGAACGGGTGAATCTGGAGTATTTGAAGCATGTGATATTGAGCTTTCTGAATGCAAAGACTATGCTGGAGAAGAAGACGTTACTGCCTGTAATTGGAGCAGTCCTTTGTCTCACACCACAAGAGCAACAGCAAACACTACAACAACTCGATCAAGACGCAAAGATATCGTTCGAATCTGTGAAAAGCAGTGTCTTGAATCTGAAGTGGGCTTAGCGCACTCGTTTACTTTTTTTTGAAAACGAAATCTCGATTGCTGTTTGCTTTTCTCATCTTAAATGAATTAAGAATATTTTTCTTGGGACTAACCTTCATGGTATGGGCTTCCGTAACCGAAATAGAACAAAGTAAAAATTATCCACGAGTTTGGTAAGTTCTTCATTTCGCGACTACCTCTGGATGGTAGATTGTACAGATTCGTGCTCCATCTTTCGCTTTCGTCCCAGCTTCGACATGAATTTCACCCATAATCGCATCATGGTTATCATCCATCGAAAGACCGAAGGTAAAATCCTGAGTAGAAATATCACACAAGATATCATTATACTTGATGGTATCTCCAGGTTGCTTGTACCATGTATCGACGGTGTTATCATGACCGTCACTCATATCGGGCATACGAATATCGACGGGGACAGTGTACTTAACTGTTTCCTCGGGGATCTCATTCGATTCGGGTGTCGGCGGGACTATATCGACCTTTTCTTCTTCCATGGTCGTAGATACGTTGGTAGATGATGGGTCACCCTCCTCATTTTTGTTGCTTGAAGATAACCACATACGAGACGAAGAATATCCTCGTTCAGATGTTGGCAACAAAGACGTTTGAGATAGAAAGAAAGGGACGGGGCGGACCGATTTTCCAATCGAATTTTTCAGGTAGAAATGACGCGAAGTATTCGCCGCAGCTAGTAGAGCCCGTTTCATGGTGTATAGCTATTGAAGGGAAGGAACTTAATCTACAAGTCAGTGTGAATTTGTTGTAGAAGTTAGCAGTATCTGTAGAGAGCAGGTCTCTGTGAGGTGCATCCAGGTGGTGTGAGAAAACGTGGTTCGTTCCGATGAGTTTGGTAAGGACGTATCTACATAGCATATCTATGTATATCTATTCCGATACATCCGGTTGCGACAACGCGTGAGGCTTGATAGAGTTCAGACATTAGATACTATGACAACACGCTTAGCTAGTCTAAAGTGAGAGCCAAACCCAAAACACCACTACCTGACATACTACCTCCAACGCTTCAAAATGCATTGTCGTATAGAATACCTTGCCGGATCCTGAGGTGGCTATCGCGTAGTCTCGTCCGGTAGATTGTGCCTACTACTAGAGATGTTTCATGAGAATTCGATTCTGATGGACCAGATAGCCAATGTCTGCCGCTGAAAGTTGCTGCATACCGGTACCGGTCTGATCAGGTGTAGATGAACCTCCCAAAGGCATTGACTCTAAAGTCGGCTTTCGTTCTGCCTTCGTCGCGACATCTTCACTGTCATCATCCAGCATGGAACCATCGCCGTCGCTACCTTCATCGAATGGGCCAAGGGAACTACGACTTGCATATCCCATATGGTCAACCAGCAACTGCTCGTTGGCTGCCATGGAGATATCACTGTTCGTTCATTCACCCGTTAGGGGTACGATGACATATTTCGTACCTGGATGTGCCACCGCAACTTCGGTGGGGACATCATCACCGTGGGTTTTCGATTCCATAATTTCAATCTTGTACGGTATTACCGTTGGAAGAGGTGCTACCTGGGCGATTCAATAAAAGTCGGATGTCCCAATCCCTGCCCCCGCCTGTTGGCGGGCATTCGATGCTGCATTCTTCTCTTTTGGAGGTCTTTGCATTTGGAAGGAAAGCCTAGGTATCCCTCGAAGAAACATCTTTGCAAAACAAGCATATTTGGTTTTGACAGGATCATGTAAGAGATTGGCCCCGCGGAGAATTGTAGATTCGACTAATGACTTTCTCAACACCTCATCGGACTTACTTCGTGGTAATAGCAATTTACATCGGGTCCGTGAGTTATCCTCACAAAAGCCCAACCATTTACCTATATCGGGGAGGGATAAGATAGTAAGGAACTCGTTGTACGATTTCGTCTCATACCGCATTGCATTTGACAGGGCAACTTACCTGACGCATGAAAGAAGCAAATTTATCACTCCGAAAGTAGATAGGGTATGACTTCTCGTTTAAATCTCTTTGATTGAGTACTCGCCAGGCTCTACCATGCGAGCACCATGTTATGTATTCCTGATATCTTGGATTCGATATGATGTAATGTAGCTTGGCTGGAAAGGGTAGATTCTTGTTTAGCTCCCCTAATTTTCTCGGACTCGAATTGGTCATCCATGTGGATTTGCCGAGTCGGCTGGGAAATATGGCCACATCCGATCGATGAAGTGGAGCTGGACTGAACCCAGATTCCATGTCTCTCCCTCCTTCAACGGATGGACCACCACCACTAGTACTCCCTTGAGGATGAGGATACGACCTTTTCTTCGTTTCGACGGTTGTCTGATCCTCATTTACCATCTTGTTCGGTGATGCAAGACTGTGAGAAGCTGGACCTGATATCGATGGGGTGGAATGTCCGAAGATATCTGGGATCGAGCGAGGCCTTTGTAAGGAAGAGGTATTCAATACAGCTACACCCTCGAGAAACCCTTCCATCGACGTTTGGGATACCGGCGGCATCAATGCATTACCTTGGGTGTTAACTCCACTATTGACGATTGTCGGTGAATTTTGCTGAAATTGACTCCCCGAAGGCGGCATTGGATATCCAGTTTGGAGCTGCCGTCGATGTAGAAGACCAAGCAAGCTCGATTCTTCTATTTCTCGTCTTTCACGGCTCTCATCATCGCTATCTTCCATTACTTTTCTCTCCCTTGAGACAATCAACCGTATTGCCAGTAACAGTGAATGAGAAGTTTCATTTGGGGAATGCGATGGACAAGTCCACTGACTCTTGACAAAGGGAAAGGAAAAATAAAATGTTGTACGGCAGCGCGGACCATTAATACTCCGTCATCCCGAATGAGAAAATAACCTTTTCGACCATGTGAACTTGATTTGGGGGTAGCGAATCCTGCCATTTTTGTCCAAATTGCCCACCCTTCGCGTTTCCATAGCTCTACCAATCAGTCACACACTTACTACGATGGCACTTATATATCTATGGCGGTTTGTAGTCCACGAGAAATCATAATATCCTAGATGTTGTGCGGGCCTACTCGTGTTCTGGGGAGCCATAATAACCGCTATACCAAAACATAATTGAAATTCCATTGACAAAGGCATGTTTGGATTTTTGTCTTTGTCTCCTTCAACATAAAAATTGTTATCGTTTCTATCGAAGGGCTGTTTGCATCTTGTCATCAGTACTAGCGCGATCGATTCCATTAAATTTCAATATGCGACTTGCCTTAATTCCAAAATACCTAGGGAAAAAAGACGTTTTCTGTTCTACTACCCAAGATGATGGGATGCGAATCTTCCGAATTCCAAGCGTTCGAAACGCGAAACCAATAGTGGGAAATTGGACATCCTGGCGGGAGCTCAAAGGCTGGCGGACTCGCGGTTACTGGTATTGTATCATACCAGTCGACAACGTCACGCGAATGTGACAGTGACTGTGACTCCTCCGAATGATGTGAAGGGTCCTACCTATGCTGCCTACCGCTGAGGTAAGGTACCCCAACTTTGCGGTCTGCACCTCTACAGGCCAATGACGTAGGGTTCAAACAGCATTTTTGAAGTCCCAATCCCAACTTCCCAACAAGTGCTCCCGATTCACGCTTACCTCGTCCCAATCCATGATAACTGCCGATGAGCATTTCGGCTTGGAGACAGGTTTTGTCTCGCCTACAGCTTATCTAGCGTATGACTATCGGTTCCACACGTGCTTCAAATCAACGAAGACCACCCAGAGCTACCGTTCCAGCGATATCGTCACGATGCGATGAGGAATCAAAACTTACTCTATATCCTGTTTTCCCTGAGTGTGGCATATGGAAGTTCGGATCAATTATCCACCTTTTCTTCTAGAAAGCCATTTTTGAGGCGACGGCGTCATGGGCACTCGCTGAAGCATTTAACCACGTTTACGGAAACGTGTCACTTGGTTCAGCAATTCAGAGGTGGAGAAATCTCATTACTCGGCAACAACACTCAAGCACCGAACTTTCCTCATAGTGGCACTTTAGCGATTACTCGAATCGCCTCCGCATCATCCAATTTCTGGCGAAAGGGTATTCTGAGTGTCCATAAACAGTACCTTCAACTACTTTGGGATATCACCAAGACTTCCTCTGTGATTCTCTTCCCGGTAGCTCTTTTGTTTTTGTTGGGTATGTTGGTCCCAGAAATAAGTGCAACAACCCTTGCCAGTCTCCTACGGCATCTCCAGCGGATCAAGGATACTCTTCATTCCACAAAGGATCGAATGATCTCGGTACCAGTATCCCTTTCATCGTCTGAGGTTGCCTTTCTGTTGCAACCTATCATTGATGGAGTTCTTTATCGATGGCTGATCAAATCATTGTGGGATCGATGTTCAACGAGCCAGTCTCGCGACGATGACAACAACAAGAACAACGACCATGCCTTGAGGTGGAGTGTCTTGAGTAGCCTTCTATATGGTTTCGCTCATCTTATGGAAACCTTTGCTGCTCCCGACGCCGACTTATTGAAGATTCAGTTGATAGACGCGCTAAGCACTCGAGAGATCGTCTTTCTTGGGATGACACTTCGTCGGAGAAGCTGGGATCCTAATGTGATTGAATATCTACTTAGGGCTCAACCCATCCTACAAGCATTGGGCCGAGGAGTCATCAGTGGGGTTCTTTCATGGGGACTTTTGTGTCCACTCTATCATATGTACGGCCTACTATCTTCCGTCGGTGCACAGTATGCGTGGCAGATTCTGTCCCTCATCAATGCCGACATCCAGATACTCGTTCGACTTTTCGTACGGATCTTTTTGCCGTGGTCGACACCAGTGGTAGCTGCTGGGGAAGAAAGTCCTGATGGCGCGACATCCCATGTCGTAGAAGGTGAACATAAATCTCCGATCTTTGTGGAATCAATACAAGAGACACGAAAGAATTTTGATGGTCGTCCACCTCGAACAGAAGATACTCCTGAAGGTTCGGCTATCTTGAGTCGTACCATAGTAGGGCCCTTGGCTGGTATTGGTCGACGCTTCGGTCCGGCATCCGCTGGGAAGCGGTCGTGATCCTTCGCCACACTATCGAAAGGGGATGAGACTCTGTGTGGAGGAGCACACATTTATAGTAACGGCATCATCGTATCGGCCACAGAATCATCGCAGGAGTTTTCCAAGGTTGCAGGGGACGAAAGAGAAACCCACGGGGATATCGAAAGTCTTATTAGAACAGTCGAACAAGGAAGAATGTTAATCAATTTTAAAGGGGAAAATTTTGATCCGTGGATAGAGTCGATCATAGACTTGAATGTATCTCCCTCTCTTTTGTATCGTCACTACCCGAACAAAGTGGCAGTCCAGCCATAGGTTGGCCAATTACACCCCCTGTTGACTTGAGATTACCAGAACACCTTCATAAAATACTGGTTTGGGTGGTCGACTCCAAAGTGGTGCTGGTGGTGATGGTGGCTTAGTGTCTTCCTCCTTTTGGGTTTCACCTTCTGCCTTTGGTGGTTTGCCACTCGCTGGATTACCACTACCACCACCATGTGCTTGTCGGAATGCATTTCCATTCTTCCAGGATTCGAAACTGGAACGATCCTTCCATATCGTCGTCGAGACGTAGGTCGGTTCAGAAGCATCCATTTCGACAGTCCCATGTCCCTTAGCTTGGCCGTCTCTTCGGAGCATTGAAAAGGATACAAATCCATCACATTCTGCCAATTGACTTTCACGATTCGCCCATCGTTGTTCAAAGGCGGCTGCATTCTCCGTGGGGACATGAAATTGATTACATGCCACAAAACATTCGGTAGGTAATGTTTCGATCCCATCTGCCTTAATATTCCTCCAACCATCGACAGTTTCAGGAATCGATTCAGGAACAATGGCTTGGACCAAGATACCATCATAAAAGGCTGGACGAGGTGCACCCCGTAGGACAAGGGCCGAATTGACCATGCTAAAGAAAAATGGAACAAAGACGAGACGACAGTGGACATACAAGACAACAGTGAGACTGCTGTGGACGAAAGAAAAGGTCGCATAGTTCAGAAAGAACCGTCAATGTGGAACTTACGTGCTAACAAACGCTCCAATGGACGTTCCACCATGTGCCTCCTTAAAGGCCTCTCCAGTCCTCCAGGCACTGAAATCTGACTTTTTCTCCCATACAGTAAAACTGACCATATTTCCTTGGGCAGATACTTCATCATTTCCCTCATCGTAGGAGGAACCTCCATCATCATTGAGGATGACACGACGCATCAAATGGAAATAACGAAATCCATCCAATTCTGCTAATCTTGATTTTCGATTTGCCCAACGTTGTTCAAATTTCGCAGCCTTGCCCTGTCGGACTGCAAACCGATTGGTAGCAATGTAACGATCACGTTTCAGTAATCCTTTGGAGGTCAAGGAACTTCCCTCGTCCGTCCGAGAATCGCTAGTCGTCGACATGAAATGGCATGTATTCTTGGTGTTCGACGACGCCAGTGATGGTAGGATATTCGTCGTTGGGACAGCGACAAAGGCGGCTACAGGCGCCAGTACAAGTAGTAGTGAAACGCATCGCATCATCAAATGCTTCATCGTGCTTTCTCCTTACAGTGATGACGAATAAAAATGGCCTTGTAGGTAACCGATACAGTATTGGTATTCTCTGTCGATTCCGATGCAATGTATCTTTGGAAGTAACTGTTTTTCCACCAGATGTCAGTTCTGGTGGGAGTCTCTCTCTCCCCACGTGGCGTCTGATGGTGAGTCAGAGTTGTCGAAAGATCTCCCTCCCTTGGTTTGTGGAAAAGCTATAGTAGCTCGTCCATCCTCCGTCGGGGACTCCCGCCAAATATTCATAAATAGACGGAAGATCTCGCCAACTGTACCGGTGATTTACCCGTCGTTCTGTCACACTGTCACGCTTTCCTACTCAAAACCTCCCTCCGACGACGAAACTCCCTCTTTTGTCGTTACGTCCACCCCCACACATACCTCCTCTTCTTTATCGGTCACATAGTTCCATCATATGCGATCGGAAACGGATCCAATCCAAGTTACAGTACGGAACCATGCCTGATTTATCTGTCGACTTGGTCGATCTTGAATACTATGGAATGGGGAGTCACACCCGTCTGTCGGGGCGACAAGGTCGTACAGACCCTTCTGTGACTTAATGTATCGACATTCAGGAAAAAAGGCCGAGATGGGTGTGTTGGTCGTGATGATGGTGCGACGAAGACAGAAGGGCTGCGAATAAGTTTGATCCCTCGTTGAGGGCCATGCGAGAAGTAGTAGCAACACAACAGAATCATGGTGGACGTCCTTGTAGTCACGAAGTGGAGCACGGGTAATGTGGAGTGGTGGAGACGACGAAAGTGAAGGATCATAAAAAGACTACAACACAGCATGAAGGGAACTATGACATTCATGAAGGAGTGCCTGTTAAAATGACATGTCCCATGTTTCTAAAAAGACAAAAGACAAGATCGAAGACTCCTATTTGTTTTCATGCCTGTGTCCTTCTACTATTCCGTACCAAGGATGGAACAAGAAGAAGTTGATACTACGATTGGACTTTACATATCATGGCTGTTGTGGACATGGACGGTCTGAATGGGTGATTTCTATGATTTTTCTAATATGTGGAGTGATATCGCGGGTCAATTACTATAACTTTGAGTTGATCGAGTAAAGGAAAAAAGAGAGATGGAGTAAAGGACAGGTTGATTCTGATGTTGGCCGTGCCGAGGGTGACACTATGAAAAAGCGTGATACAGAACGTGTTCCCCCTACTACGGACTTCGTTCCACATTTTAGTCGAATGAATCGCACCCCCACAGTCAGCGACTCAGATTTGCTATGTGAGGATTCGAATATGCCTCGCCTGGCTTGCTAAATTTATTTGAATGTGATATGAATATAATCAAACTTTGATATAAAGCATGTAGGATTTCGCTGGTCCAAAATCGCTCATAGTATATGAAATCCTGTCCACTTCACACGCGCCTTTCCTAAATGGCTTCTCCTTGCCCTCAAACCTATTTCTCTAGATAGGCGACGACTGCGTTTCATAAAAACTTTCTTCCTACAGAAGTCAGAGATCCTTGATTCAATTTTTGTGGGCATCATGAAGTTTACGACGACTGCCATCCTTTCCTCTCTCATCACTACCATCCCTAGTTCATCGGCGGCAGCATCCGTCCGACCTCCGAAGGAATTGATGCAACGAAAACTTCTTCGTACGAGTCTACCAGAAGTGGAGGGACAAGATTGGATGACCTTGGAAAATGGTGTTGAATTCCTCCCAGCAGCAGATTTGAGTCCTATTGCCGATATGCACATGCGTCGATTGACTGGAGATAAGACCTACAAGAAGGTCTTTGCCGATGGTACTGAAACCTACTACGATGGTACGTCTCCATTTTGATGCAGAAAGAAAACTAGAAGTCGTAAAAGTCCTTCCATTATCGCTAGTATTTGGGAACTGATCGATGATGTCTCACCCAAATATGATTCTTTTTTGCTGTTTTTTTGGTTTTGACAGAATACGCCCAGGCATGGCGAGCACTTGGATTCTTCATCGATTGTGATGCCTCGTCGAATGCTAGACGTACTCTTCAACAAGGAGGTGTCGATCCCGATATGTCCTGCCAACGTATGATGTTGTGGGCTGCGGTACGTTTTTTTGTCGTGAAGACCCGTCAACGCTGAATCGCAAGCTCACACAAATGGTCCTCATCTTATCCTTTTCTCCGTATCTATTATTAGTATGTCGATGAAAAGTACCAGGGTAATGAGGGTGGTGAGTACATGTACTACGACCGCAAGACCAACACTTGGGATGATCGTGCCTGCGGCACCTCCGGCAACACCCGATGTGTAAAGATGGATTGCCATCTCTCTGGTACCCACTACTCTTTATTGGGATTCTTCAAGGAACCGAGCTACGGTGACTGGATGGACCAACTCTTCAACAATGAAGGAGACTGTGTCTGGACGGATGACGAATACAAATTTATGCAAATGAATCGTGATGTCTGGCCAGAACAGTGCACAGACACGGGTCTGTATGATAGTGCCGGATCTTCCATCTACTATGATATCAAGCCCTCTAGATATGGAGAATTCGAAATCGGTCTCTACAATGACACGGCTTGTATCGAGGCCTACCAAGGAAAGAAAACCGTCTTAGAAGTCACGAAGGAAATGGTCTGCAGCATGGACAACGCAACCCACCCCTGCTCATCAAGACACACCAACTACCACAATGCTCTGAAGTATGCGAACTCACATAACACTGGGAATTCTACCTTCGATTCGACCGGTGATATCTGGGAGCTTGCCTCAAGTCTCGAGGAATGGAACTTTGGATTCGACGTCTTCAAGCAGTGCCAGCCATGCAAGGCATACGATCTCACCACCATCGTTGCAGGAATTGACTACGTAAGGAGCCATGATGGATCCCGGTACAACTATACCTCTGCCAATGCCGAGGGAGAGGTCTTCCAATGCAACTCTAACGCTAACGTAAATCAGGTAAGTTGATACATTCATAATTGCTTGCGTTCCTTGTTTTTTGGTCGACTACTCCAACCTTTACTCATCACTTTGGGTTTCCACTTTTGCAGTGCATGAAGTTCAAGGCCAACACCCAAATGTTGACCGCCAGCTGGTTCGAGGTCGAATTGGCCATCGAGCAAGGAACTATTGATGACGTTCCAGAAGTTGTCAGTGGATTTACTCCTACCATCCCCTTCACGAAGTATGGTTATGGTGTCTCCCACCAACGACGTGATACTACGGCGCTCGTCTTCAGTTGGCTCTTCCTTATGGCATCTGCCACCCTTTTGGGCGCATCTATCCGTCGGTACTGGGCCTTCAGAGACGAAGCTTCAGAGATTTCAGAACCATTGATCGCTTCTGAGAAAGGAGTTTCAGCCTAAAAATCACACACACCATTGTGTCTCTCTCTGTACACCGAGTCGTCTCTCTCTTTTTTTAAATCCATGACGCTGTTTGTTATTCGCGTCTCTCTCTCCCTTCTTACTTACGCGAAAGTAGCTAGTAAATGGTAGAAGACTCTTTCTAGATGAGTTTGTCCGTAAACCGCCGTCCTCTACTCTAGACATTTGAAGCTATGGAAAGACTGCCAGAATCATGTTGCTTTTCCCTCAACTGTCGTTTGATTTTTGGAACCGCTACAAACTCGGTCAATTTTCTGTTCTGACGCAGCACGCGCTGGGCAATTGGATGGTTTTTGGAACCGCTACAAACTCTGTCAATTTTCTGTTTTGATGCCGCACGCGCTGGGCAAGTCGACGGAGAGAAGGGAGAAGACATCTTGCCTGTTCACTGTCAATACCTAACCCCCCAAAGGCAATTACCGGATGGGCAGGAAGGGGAGAAGACATCTCCGTTTTCCATTATATATATGCGGATCTTCCACGAGGTTTTCGTCCGAAGTTATCTATGACAGTAATTTCCATTTATTCTTCCTTTTCATAAATCCAAAAAATCAACACGTTTACTTATGAGTGAGAATAAGCAGCTGTTCGCAGGTATAATATCTACTCGAAAGAGATCGCGAGTGAAACCCTTTTTGAGGACGTGCCTCCTTCGTATAGAATACGTTCCTTCTCCTGGGAAAGAAGGTCGTTTCAGGAAGAATATTAATTCCTACGCACGAAGAGAAAATGACTCATGATTTCTCTGTCGATCCAGAACAAAGGGGAGTTCTCGTCGTCCAGAAGGCCCCGACCGAAATAGGTACACCAGACACGAGTAAATGTACTTGAGCAAGGAGAGGAGAATAGCGGTCGGCTTCTACGAAACCCACAACAAGAAAAGTAACACTACAAGAAGCCTGAATACGGTCAGTATAACATACCACCCCACCAAAAAAGAAAGAAATGAATGGACAACGATCAACTGAAGGTACCCTGAAACAATTTCTTTCAAGGCTTGAGTTTGAGAAACAATCTCAAATTGCCATCGTCGTGAACGATAATGCACGATTACATGGAGGATGTAGTACTGGGGGGG
>Ga0194115_10002363_pt1 | contig 22498 bp, 19 predicted proteins | sample TA2MahsurfametaG_3_FD_148656 | JGI IMG/M metagenome (GOLD analysis project Ga0194115, IMG submission 148656) | Freshwater microbial communities from Lake Tanganyika, Tanzania - TA2015002 Mahale S4 surface | ecosystem: Environmental > Aquatic > Freshwater > Lake | place: Tanzania: Lake... | reverse complement strand
ATTTCAACAAGAACAACCGAGAGTGGAAAAATCTTGACTGATCCATCCTTGGGTTGTATCACAGCATTCACAATTTTTTGAAGAATGGAATGGTACGGAAAATTGCAAAGAAGAGATAGGCATGACAGCATTACGTTGTCATCACTAAGGCATACCGTCTATTCCTTGACGATCACGATACGCTAGTTCATTAGTCGCCACGTGGAACACGGTGATTGCCTTGATAATGATAGTATATATGGAGGTAGAATACGGTACACATATGTCCCTGTCATACATACCTTCCTTCTCCCTTCTAGTTAATGACGTCACAACGTGGATGCATACGATTTGTCGTTGTTGCTGTCCTCCTCCCAAACCGGTGGCAACGTTTCGAACCTCTTCGAACGAGATCGTTTCTTCCATCGTCTTCTCTCTTTTGACTGTCAAGTTCTCATATCCACCCTCCACTCCTCTGTCACAGGCACACAAAAACCAAACGGAAACGAGAAAGAAATCTCTACCTTCACACACCACGACTACATTTTTATGTCCATAACGTTGTAGGGGATCATGCTTCGTGTCGCTCATCGAACGTCGTTGATCCGTGGGGGTGGTCTACCTTTGTTGACTCCACGAACCCCAACCAGGATAGGAGGTAGTGTTGGTGGTGGTAGTGGGTTTGGACGAGAATCCTGGCGATTCTTTTCCAACTCGATGGGAGATTCTGACGATTCAGAAGATGGTGGAGACAACAATAGTAACAATGGGAACAAGAATCGTGCTCCTATTTCGATTATTGTTCCATCGAGAATTGGGTCTGGAGATGAAGCCCCAAGAATGCCACATGTCTTGGCATTACCTGTCTTGAATCGACCATTATTTCCTGGCGTCGTAACGTCTGTGACTTTGACAGAACCTGCTACGATTGATGCACTTGAAAATTTACAAAAGGATAATCAGAATGCCTATATTTCCGTCTTTTTACGGAAAAAACAATTTGCAGGTGTCAGTGAGGGTGGTGTCTTACTCCCCGCGACGCCCGAGGTCATTGCCGATCCGGATGAAATCTACAGAGTAGGGACCTTTGCACAAATTCATCAATTAAAACGTGGTGTAGGAAGTTTGAAGGGGACTCGGGCTGCCATGATGGGGAATACTGGTATGGATGAGACAGACCCGTCCGAAGAAGAGGGTGGATCTGCTGCCTCTGTCCTATTACGGGCACATCGTCGAGTAGATTTAGTCAGTGTCGATGAATTAGGACCACCAATTGATGTAACGATATCTCATTGGCCAAGATTGGACTATACGGGTGGGAATGATACCATCCGAGCCTTGTCGAACGAAATTCTAATTACAATCCGTGAGGTGGCACAGTCAAATCCATTATTCCGGGAAAATGTCCAATTCTTTACAATGCAAATGGATCCGAATGATCCCTATCGATTGTCGGACTTTGCTGCAAGTGTTTGTTCAGCGGGGAATCCAGAAGATTTACAAGCCCTATTGGAAGAAAAAGACCCGGAAATGAGACTCCATAAGGCCTTGGTTCTTTTGTCAAGAGAACGAGAAGTATCTAAATTACAACAGGAAATTAGTGCCAAGGTTGAAGAAAAGATGAGTGAAGCACAACGACGATATTTTCTCATGGAACAACTCAAGTAAGTCCTGAACCTAAGGTTGGATATTATTCGGCAAGTGACGATGACGTTTGTCCTGACTGTGTTTCTCGTCTTTACCCTTCCCGACAGGTCCATCAAAAAGGAGCTTGGAATGGAACGTGATGATAAGGAAGCGGTCATCGAAAAGTTTCGAAAACAGCTCAACAAATATACGGAGATTCCAGAGGATGTCATGGCGGTCATTGAAGCAGAGATTCAAAAACTATCTACCTTAGAGATGAATTCCTCGGAATATTCGGTCACACGAAATTATTTGGATTGGCTCTGTGGTGTGCCATGGGGTGTCATCAGTAAGGAAAACTTTGATATCCGAAAGGCTCGGAAGGTTCTTGATCGAGATCATTACGGTTTGGATGATGTCAAGGATGCTATTTTGGAATTCATCGCCGTGGGGAAGTTGAAGGGGAGTGTCCATGGAAAAATCCTTTGTTTGGCAGGCCCCCCGGGTACAGGAAAGACGTCAATTGCGAAATCCGTCGCACGATCGTTGGGAAGGGAATTCTTCCGTTTCTCTGTGGGCGGATTGAGTCAAGTTAGTGAGATCAAGGGACACCGAAGAACTTATGTCGGAGCTATGCCTGGAAAGATTATCCAATGCCTGAAAACTACCGGAACGTCCAATCCAGTCATCTTGATCGATGAGATTGATAAACTCGGCAGTGGATACCAAGGCGATCCGGCGAGTGCTCTCTTGGAGGTTCTTGATCCGAGCCAAAATTCATCATTCCTGGATCACTATCTTGACGTTCCCGTAGACATTAGCAAAGTCCTATTCATGTGTACAGCGAATGAATTGGAACGGATTCCAGAACCACTTTTGGATCGAATGGAAGTTATTCGGCTGTCCGGGTATGATTTCCCAGAAAAGGTTGCGATCGCAGAGCAATACCTCGTACCGAAATCGTTGAAGGAGAATGGATTGATGGTAGAAAAGAAAATTCCGGTTGAAGAAACGTCGACTGGAGAGGATAGCAAGGAATCGTCGGAAGACAACTATGAGGCTGCTGAGTTGACGACGCCATTGGAAAAATTTACCCATGCCGACAATGTTCCACCCTCGCTTGGGATTGCAACGAATGCTATCGAAAGTCTTGCTCGATGGTACTGTAGAGAAGCTGGAGTACGAAATTTGTCCAAACATATTGACAAGATTACACGCAAGCTTGCGTTGCAGGTCGTCGCTGAAGGAGAAGGGACAGAGTTAACGAAGAAAAGCCAACGCAAATCGGATACGTGGTACATTTCGGAAGAAAATTTGAATGAATATGTTGGGAAACCAGTCTTCACGAGTGACCGTCTCTATGACAAGGATCCCTTACCGAATGGAATTGTAATGGGATTGGCTTATACATCGATGGGAGGTAGTGCACTGTACATTGAAACTCAAGGAATTAAGCGTGGGTTGAATGATGATGGAAAACTACGGGGGGGTGGGACGTTGAAGACGACTGGGAAGCTCGGTGAAGTCATGTCCGAAAGTTCTCAGATTGCATACACTGTGGCCAGAGCCCGATTGGCGGATATTGAACCAGAAAATCGTTTCTTCGATATGACTGATATCCATATGCATGGCCCGGAGGGCGCCACCCCCAAGGATGGACCATCAGCTGGTATCACCATGGTCACATCGATGTTATCCCTCGCCCTGGGGAAGCCAATCCGTAACGACCTGGCGATGACTGGAGAAATTTCTCTCACTGGAAAAGTATTACCAGTGGGTGGTATTAAGGAAAAGATTATTGGCGGTCGGAGAGCAGGTGTCACCAAAATCATCCTTCCCGGTGTGAATCGACGAGACTACGATGAAATTCCTGATTATTTAAAGGAAGGAATGGATGTTCATTTCGCACATGACTATCAAGAGGTATATGATATTGTCTTTGGGAAATAACGCTTAGTTTTCGATTTGCTTCAACATGCATTCCTGTGTAGTCGATTGCTTGAGACGGGTAGAATTATTGTACTTTATGGTTCTAGATGTCTTCACGAAGAACACGTTCGGCGATGGGCCTCCACATTTTCGCCACACTTCGATTTTGATGCAAGGCTTGTGCTAGGCCACGGATGATGAGAGAACAACGTGATGCCATGAGGAATTCTCTTGGGAGTTGGACGATCGGATCTTTGGCTTCCAAATCTTCCATAAACATCTGAACATGTTTCCCCTTTAAAATCTGATCGTTAATGAGATCATACCCCACCTTGGCATACAGGAAAATTACTTCAGGATCCATCTTCTTCGTACGCATCCCTGCCTCTATCATTAGACGGACAACTTCATCTTTGTTGTCATCATCTAGGGCAATCATCAACTTGGCGAATAAATGTCTCATATCCTTATCAAGTCGCTTGACTTGCCCGTAGTCAATCAAACCAATTTGGGGATTTCCATCAGGTTTCCGTAGCAGTAGTAAATTCCCAGGATGGGGATCTCCATTCCAATACCCATCGACTAGAATCTCATGTCCATGAATAAGGAGTATATCATCAATCATTTTGGCATGATTGATGGGAAGATCAGATTTCTTTTCAATCTCTTTCTTTTGTACGAACGGAAGCATCCCTATCGTCCAATTATGGACCAGTCGAAAACCATTCATAAGGCGGCGCTGTTTGTCCAGTATGGAAATATACATGGCATATTCATCAGCAGTCGGGCCGACTAATTCCTTTCCCTTCTCTTTCGCTTCGGCTTCCTTTTGTTTCATGTCAGCAAGATATTGTTGTTCCGTCTTTCCTTCTCTGGCTGCCTGGATTCTCATTTCATTTTTGAGACCATCTGCCAACTTTCCACCCTGAAGTTCTTCCATCACCAAGACACGTGTTGTACAATACTCCATATACGCTTTTGGAACACGACAGAGTTTCCATGGTCCCTCCAACCCTGCCTTGGAGAGATTTTTCCGGACGGTCTCCAATTGTTCCGCCTCTTGGACGTAATCGAATTCTGTCATGAATTGCTTTTCAATTTCTTCCAAAGCCGGTACATGCACAGGTTGTGCTACTTGGGCAAACACTACCGGAAAGAAAAGATCAACTCTGTGAGGGATGAATCCTTCCATAGGGACTACGACGACCGTCGAAAGATGTAGTACCTACTCTTGATGGTTCGGATATCTCCACGAAGAAGTCGTTCGACATTGGGATATCGCACCTTGACAACAACGGGAGTCCCATCTCGAAGTGTAGCTCTATGTACCTGTCCTATGGCAGCAGATCCTATCGGAGTTTCTTCAAACGTCGCAAAGACCTTGTCAAAGTCAAGTTCACTTTGGACAATCGCCTTAATGACAGAAAAGTCCTGTGGTGGGACTTGATCCTGTAATACACTCATCGTATCTTGCCAAATCTGAGGAAAAGCTCCACCAATGTTCGTAGCACACATCTGACCACTTTTGATATAAAATCCTTCCAACTCATAGGCAATTTCAAGTCCTCTTGCCGAAGTCTCCCGGTCTAGTTTTTCCCATACCTCATCAGGAGATTTCATGTAACTGTGATAGCGATATTCCAGGTACTTGGGAATAGCGAAACTATAGAATTTCATACTTCGGGTCAGACCTTCTGTACCTTCGAGTTGATCATGGACATATTTGATGCCACCCGCCATCGTCACGACTAATCCTCCTACGACGGGATACCAAAGACTCATGGCACGATCGCTCGGGTTACCTGTAGCTGCCGATGAAAAGTGAAGAGCAGATGCTCTTCTAGGGACACGCGACAGTGCATAAAGAAATCTTGAAGACATGAAGAGTTCGTTTCGAAGTACAGTCTGGGGTAGAGGAGTATGACTTGAATGAAGTGAAATGAAGAGTCTCTACTGAATATTTCAAGAAACTCAAACTTCATTTTCGTGTGTAGAAACGGTTCGATTTTCCGAAACTTCGCCCTGATACGTCATCACCTCGTCTGTAGCTACGATATGTACCGAATGCCATACATACGCATAACGGAACGAAGGTGGACACTTGATAACACAATAGATGGGTCCATAGTTTGACGAGATATATCCTAGTCAACCCAACAAAAGCCAGCTCGTCAAGCTCTTTGAAGAAAGACAGAAATAATCGATTCAGCACAAGATCTCCATGTTTGGTTTATCGTGCATATTCTACATTCTCAAGACATAGACCGAATGGTGGTGCCGAATGGACCATACTTGCCACTTCATCAGTCCCCGTCCAGATAGAATCAAATATAGATTCAGAAACATGACCACGACATACATCTACCACAAAGCCGACTAGATTTCTCACCATCCCTCTACGAAATCCTTTCGCTACGGCATGAAATTGGATGACGACGACTGGAGCCATGTCGGAATTGGCGTCGTGTTGCAATGTTTCATAATCAAATCGTTCCACTGTCAAAACGTTACTTTTGTCTCTCCGACTTTGTTTATGAACAAAGGCAGAATAATCATGTTCACCTGTCAATTTTTGACAATATTCCTTCATCTTCGAATCATCTAATGACCAGGGACATACCCATTGAGTTGGGGAATCGAGACCGCACCGGATCGTATTCGGTCCACTCATCGATAATGGCAGGACATTCCCGGTGGAATCCAAGATCTTTCTTCGAAACTTTATCGTATAGGAATATCGTTTCCGGATCGTATCCTTCCGGGGATCAAAATCGGGTTGGTCGGCTAACGACGTAATATCGTCGATAGAAATATCTTGAGGAAGTCGACTATTGATACTTCTTCGAATCATCCACAATTCATCATTCGAATTTGGAAGTGATACCGCCACAACTTGACCACGTGCATGGACACCACCATCTGTCCGTCCAGCGAATCGTAATCGAAGATCATTCCGATTCAGGCCTGTATAAAATTCTAATGTATCCTCTAATACTTCTTGAATCGTCGTCGACACCTGTTCCTTCTTGTTCTTGGAGGCCTGAACTTTATCATCACGACATCGTTTTCGGTGTATCTGATGATGCGTTTGGTTTATCGTACCTTCCGATGTCTCCGTTGTAGAATTGAGTATTTCAAGTTTCTGGTGGGAGACCGATGGTGTACGTCCTGACGATTGACGTTGAAATCCTTTGTAACGAGTACCATTGTACGCGACAATTAACTTGTATCGATGGAGACTGGAAGTTTCCAGGCAATCATTATCATCGCTCATGGAAGAGTGTATGTGTGTGTGTGGGTGTCGGTGTCGCTCTCACTAGAGACATGACAATGAAGCAGACGCTGTAAAGGTACTTGTAGCATGCAGACGTCGATCGTCTTCACAGAAAAACAAGATTCTAAGGTTTTTTAGTCGGATGGATCCTTTTGTTGCCTGCCCATGATACGCCTGGAGAACCGAGCAAATGACGTCACAGTCAAGACCACTTGTCATTCTTACGTATGGGCATACGGTACTATTAGTACCGTAAGTTACAGTTATACGCGCCGGTTCGAGCTCATTGCAGATGGACCCCTCGGCTTTGCAGTGTCCCGCTTTCGTGGTCTTCTGCATCCTTTTCGTTGTTTTACTTTTGTCGCTACAGTGATCCTCGTCCTCTTGGGGCTTCGTAGTACCACATCCTACTTTGTTGGGAACCTCAAATAAGCTTCCAAGATGGGGCTGTGCGGGGCGGAGGTTATTTCAAGTTGGAGTCCGTGGGAATCATTCACCTTTCTTCTCATCGCCAACAAAAAGTCATCACAATAGGCTCTACCTCCTCTTTCGACTAGAAGTAGAAGTATCACGTTCAATGACGCACTTGTTGCTCTTCCTTGAATCGAGAACTCGACACGGTATCATCATCGCCATCGATGTTGTCGAACGTGACGGGCGGTAGCTGCATAGATTCTAGAGCCTCGAGCCCTCATTCGTTCGGCAATTGCAGTTTGTCGACCAAGGTAATCAATCATGCTTTCGAGATGAAGTCTCATAGAGAGCTAACTGCTGCAACTTGCGCACACGTAAGCAGTCATATCCGCGTAGTTTAATAGCATCTGATCAATCCAATCAAATCGCTCGAACCCTTCCTCGGATGATTTCATTTTCAATCTTCTGTTTGGAAGGCTCCATTTTCACCCCTTGTCGATCACCACCCTGTTCTCTGTCGATAATTGGAGAGAAAAGTGCGACTACGGATGGACACAGACTCGGAGGTCATATCTGCCGTGATCACCGAGAACACTGGGGAGAAGACATCTTGGAACTGTCTCTCAATACATGATACAGAACAAGAAAGCGAAAACTAAGTCAAATGCTAAATGTATGTTTCGTTTGAAAATAATTTGGTTCTACTAAGTCTGCACAGTTGGTTTCTGCCGCTGCTCCTCCTTCACGTATAGCGTAATCATCTCCATGCCGTCGGATATCTTAGATGTGCTAATCGTGGGTGTCATCAACATCTGAAACCATTCAAGCAGTTCCGAGTAAAAGAACATAGAAGACGACTCGTGGACTGTCAACAAAAATAGCATAGCTGGAAGTGGCTCCACCCGGAAAAGGACGACTGACACAGAGACGCTAGAAACACCCCGTACAACACGGACATTCCAACTCGCCACAATCAACAACCAAGTAAATCAATTGTAATCCAGCAAGGAAATCACAAATGCTTCCATTCGTCGATTCTGTCAACGAGTTACCGCCCAGCGAGAGATCCGTCAAGGACCTCATTCGACTTAGTTCGGAAGGAACGGTGCCGGTCAACAAGTTGTCCCCAAGCTCGAGAATTTCCACGTTGGTTAGGTTCCCAAATGTCGTCGGAATCGTACCCGTCAAGGAGTTTCCGAAAACAGTTACACTCGTCAGTGAGGGCATCGTCGTCCCCCAATTGGAGGGAAGAGTCCCTGTCAGACTATTTCCCTCCAGCCCGATTTCTCTCGTAGAAGTGGAAAACGATTCAGGCAGTGTGCCACTGAATTTACTTCTGCGTGCCCAGAAGGTAGATAGGTGCGTCAACTCGCTTATCCGTGACGGAATCGGACCTGATAGCTTATTCCGATCAATGTCCAGCAGTTCGAGATTCGATAGTAGGACAACCTCCCACGGAAGACTACCTTGCATACCCAAGGAATTGAACACCAAGTCGATCACAGTCGCTTGATCCTCTCCACAATACACTCCTTTTCTCTGCGCGTCGGCCATATTCCAAGTGCAGACATCGTCGCTGTTCATGCACAGGAAAAGTCCAGGAAGACTCGCCCGATGTTGAATAGTAGAGGACCGCTAGCGCATATCGCTCCAATACACTACTTGTCGATCGACCAGGAGTCCGAGTGATGAGGTCGTCTTGAAGCCAAGCCAGAGCCCTCGCTTGAGGCGATGTGGCGTTATTCAATATCACGAAATCCACATCGGTAGGTGCGATGTGAACTCCCAACTCGTCCAAAAGAACATCCAACGGCAGCTGAATAAACGGAGCCACCGAGGGAGCCATAGATGGAGAGATCTAAGGCTCCCCATTGCCAATGCTTTGGGATGACGCATTGTTAGGTAGGGTCTGCCTTTGACGGTCTCTCCATAGGGCATATACGATTCCACCCACAATGCCACCTACAATCAGAAGCATCAACGCCACCATCATGCCTAGAGGCTAGAGGTCGCTTGTTCGGCCTTTCTGTTGGCGACTCCATGACTTCGTCTGCAAAGACGATGTTGTCGTGGTTGGCGATTGATACCGTCGCCAGAGTCAAGCCTTGTACCATACGCTCTTCCACCTCTCGCATGTTCTCAGCTTCCAAACGTTCTATAGTCCTAGCTTCCACATCAGCGTCCGAGGGAGCCAAATGCGCCTCTATCCCGCGATCAGGAAACACCGGCTGTGCATTATCATCCTCTGTGTCTTCCCTGGGTGCATTTCCACCCGATACACTAGGTTCGTGATTTGCCGTCTCGTCAGTGAGGCCTAAAGAGCAAATACGGCTTTCGATCAAGGATACACACGGAACGAGAACCTCCATCCATTCGTAGTAGGAGAGATGAATACAAGTACATGTTGCTGGAGGTGAATGTGTTTTGCTTTTTTCGAAGGCTCAGGACAGCGTCGTTTTGCTGCTTCCTGTAGAGAGCGTCCCCCTTACAACGAAAATATGGGAAACGACAGCTACCGCAATATGGTTCTAATTTTTTGTGCATTCAGACCCAACAAAGGAAGAAAACTCGTCTTGGCTGTTCGATGAGATTATCCGCGCTGTACTTGGTTCCACTTTTCTTGTATGGCCTCTCGAATCGTCAAAGATTCTAATTTGTTATACACGGCCTCGGCGGCGGCAGCTTCCCTGGCCTCCACGGAAATCTCTCCTGCTGTCTGCGAGGAAGGAGAGGATGATGTCATGGACTGATCCTTCAGCAGATAATATTCAGATAGTGGTAATCGACGATCTTCAAGAAGAAGATTGTGAGATTCGTCATCATTATTGTCATCGACATACTTCGAGGAGGGGCCGGCCATCGTCCATGCCTTTATCATTTGTCGAATCGAGCAGGAGGCAGGTGGATAGGCAAAGTATACCAAGGATGTCCGTTCCGCATCGGTTGGACTTAGTACTCGATGTTTAGGAGAAGGCCATTCGGCGTCATACGTTGGGTCGTTATTGGTAGTCGGAATCGTCGTCATGTCCGTAGAATTCGTTGTGACAGTGGTCGTGCCATTGGTAGCAGTGGGAATCGTAGGAATATCCTGTCCGTCATCGCCTCTCGCTGGTTTTGCCCAACCCAATGTCAGACTGGACATATCTCCCACATGAATGATACAATCCCAAACTTCATCATCCTCATTCTGATTTTCTTCGCCATCGACGTTTGCGTGTTTCGTACTGTCGTTCGTCCTTGCCCTCGTATTTATAGTTGTTGCTTTACCGGGGGGAGGTACAGGAATCCATTTGTGACGTTTTCGACAATAGGTTTCTAATCCTCCAACCGAATCTTGCCACACTACAGTCCATGATCCCCAATCGGTATGAGGAGAGCTTCCTAATGTCTGTTGTTGTTGTGGTTGATCCTTGTCGATAGTAGGTTCTTTCCCCACTGCATGATAATAGAAGACACGAAGCAAATCCAATCGTTCGTCACCCCCCCCCGACGACGACGAAGTAGTAGTAGTAATAGTAGGTAACGACGTCGATGATGACGACATTGACAAAGCATTTTCGTGACTTGCATCGTCGACCAAGAAAATATTGGGAGGGAGGTCCAATATTCGATTGACAGCTTGAGCTATTTTCGATAGCGCTAGACACCATCCTTCAATTTTCTCATAGGAAGTCTCCGTAGTCATTCTATGGGAGATAGCATCCTTCTCATCATCTTCATCATCCTCATATTGTTTCTTCCTTCTTCCAATCTTACGATATTCCAATTCCAGACTTTCCTTCGGTTCGATAGAGGGTTGTCCAATACCACCTCCACCACTTTCGGCTGCTCTGTAGGTAAGTCGAGGATCATAATGATGATGATGATGATTGAGGGTAGTTCCATTCGTACTGTCATCCGTGGATGGATGATCTGACTGAAACACTGGTACAATATCTTCACGGGATGGTGCCTTTGTCCCAACTCCATAACATCGAATCGGGGACCATCCATAGCGTTTCAAATTTGTCCATAATTTCTCTCGTGATAGTTTTCTATCAACAGCATTTACGTCGAGATCAAAGTCTTCATCATCATTGTTCTTCTTCGTGTTGTTGTTGCGATCATGATCGTCGTCGGACTGATCCATTGACTTTGGATCCTCTCGTTCTTTAGACGTCTTTACCCTTCGACCGTCCGTTGTCGTCTTCGTCCTCCCACAGTCCAGCTCTACAAGGCATGGTACCTCACATGTACATGGAAGGTTTCCTGTCATATCGGAATCGAATCGAGGGGCCTACTTCAACACTGTAGATATGAAGTTGATCCCGTAGAAACAAAAGAACACACATACGATAGAAACTGGCGGAGTTCCAAAGCAAGGATATGACATACACTACAGTATCTGGAGCCATACGTATGTCGGGTACCTGCCATTGTTCGAGTAAAATTTTCTGTATCACTGTCGTAGGCGTTATGGCTTCATTATTCGAAACCAAAGACACTCCAAAGAATCGGAAGTCTTTGCAGATATGGAGAGAAAGTAAATTGATTCTATTCTTCCATTCTGGACTTCACATGTGATTACTTGAGTTGCTTGGCGGTGAAAAAGGGAGGAGACAGTAGTTATTTCACCTGTCATCGGCAGACGGACGGGCGCTCGACTGATATGACCCAGGCGAGAGGTTGATTGTCTTCATCCGCACGTGTATGTATGCATGTATGTATGCATGTATGTTTGCGAGTCAATTGAGACAGTACCTATGTACGGTGTATATGCTGTGACGTCATACATACAGTACATATCATACCTCGTCGAATCGGGGATGCGAATTTCCCCGCCACGCATACGTCTTTTTTTCATGCCGACGTCGTTTTGATGACAATCTCACCCCATCAAGAACAAACCTCTAAAATTTTCGTGGACGGCCATTGTTCCATTTACAGTCAAGCGTTATTGATTCAGCTATATTCGGTTGTCCGCTTAGTTCACTCAAGTGCAGAATTTTTGGATATGCGATACTCTTCGATCCTCTTTTCTACATTCTTGATTACTCTCTATGGCTCCCAGCATTCGGCTGCCTTTCACCTACTACCTTCCACATCATCGAATATCGTAAGAAGGACGACATCGAAAACATCCTTAGGAGTTTCTGAACTTCATGTCCCTGGCTATGCACAATCGAAACTCCCATTTATTCTAAAGGATGAACATTTACAGGAATATAATGCCGATGGGACCTTAACTCTTCGGCAAGTTATGCCAATACCGTACAATCTTCAAAATTCGGATACCTTTATCCCCCACGGTAATGGATTCTTGATTCACAAGACAAAGACTCCCCTCTTTTCTCAACAGGAATGTAATTTCATCATCAATGAGGCGGAATATGTTGCATCAATAAGTGAATGGACGAAGAATCGACATGGGAATTTTCCGACGACCGATTTACCCCTCGTCGATCTTCCAGAGACATTAAAATTCTTAAGGATAGCCTTAGTCGAACGGATCTATCCCATGTTACAAGCCCAATATGGGACCTTCCTTCCTGATCCGACAAGATTAAGATTGGCGGATGGATTTGTGGTGAAATATGATGCAGCAGGTGGACAAAAGGAATTGAAACCTCATCGAGATGGATCGGTCCTGTCCTTTAATATTGCATTAAATCCTGCTACCGAATTTGAAGGTGGGGGTACATGGTTTGCCTCATTAGATGATGCCATTAAAATTGATCAAGGGGAAGTCGTGACCCATTCTTCTGCGTTACTCCATGGAGGACATGGTATTACATCTGGGAAACGATATATCATGGTCGGCTTTGTCATCGTGGAAGGTTACGATTCATGGTCAATGAGATTTTACAATCAGGTACGGAATTGCTAAAGAAAGAAAAACGGATTATTTTTTTGTTGTCCAATTTCTCCCGTACGTCGCATTTTTACTGTGTTAAGCTAGTGCTTCGTTGAGGGTATGCATTTTACTCGTAGTCGATGTCGTCAATGACGACTTCTTCAAGGTTGTTCTCGACGCTCTTCATTAGGGCAATCAATATTCGTTTCGTTGGCAAGGATTCGACATTCCTTGGTGGCATCACTTTGATCCCATCCACCCTGTTGATCTAGAGAATGACAGAGTTGGACGAATTTACGCCACATCATAGTATTCTTTGGTGGACCACCAGCCAGATCAATAGCCTCACCCTTTGTCAATTCGACATGTCCCCCGATACTCGGAGCCTTTTCGTAGACACGATAGGTTGCTAAACCATCAGGATGATCAATGACGAAATCATTCATGGTGGCCAATCGAGTTGATGCATCCAACTTGATAGACTGTCGTGTATTACTGTGCGTATATCCAACATCGGCATGAAGGGTTCGACCGTCTGAGAACTTGACAGTAAAGTTCGCTCTAGTGATTTCTCCATTGTCTCCGAACTGAACCTTTTCTGCTCTAGCAGATTGAGCAAAACTTCCCATTTTGGAATAGAGCAGAGCACTGACTAAGACACAAAATCGACCAAGGACACGGATACTTCCATCAGCACTACTCAGTGGTAACTTCACTCCGACCTTTTCCACATCACGATAGCAAAGATGTAAGGTAGCATCAATTCGATGAATCCATCCAAATTCCTCATCCCCCAATACATTCCTGATGAATCGAAGGACTGGGCATGAATAGCAAAAATAACGTAAGAATTTTGTAGGATTCCGGGATTGGACAAAGTGACGCATATGAACTCAACTACGACGGAAAAAACGTACCTTGAAACTGATGAACAAACATAGTCGAAAACTGTATAAATTTGCCATACTTCTTTGCAAGTTTCTGTTGTTCGACGAATTCTGCCATACCCGTCGAAACTGGATCATTGAGTAGGACATGCTTCCCACATTGCAAAGCCTCAAGGACAAGTTCTTGTTGGGAACTGATAATGATAACAATGCAGCAAAAAGTATGGAACAACATTGTGAGACATGGTGATTCTCATCATCCGCAAGCAAGAGGGGGTATGATTACGATCTCTTACCCCGGAGGTACGATAATGTACACCGCTTCGACTTCGGAATTCAAAAGCTCCTTCAGGCCTTCCTGTCCCCAACCGACTATAATGTTTGAATGTTCCGACTGAAGTTGATGTCGGATAAACCATTTCTTCATCGACTCTTCCCTGTCGTCGACATTTTCTTCAGAGTCTAATACTACAACCGAGATGAGAGCACAGGGTGTGGCGGGTTTCGTCAGAGAGGGGATATGTCGATCATTCGTCGAACATGAGTCGATGATGATCCCGACTCTGAGATGTGGATTTCCTCTCAAGTCATCCCAACTTGGCATGTAGGCACGAAGACCGATCTTTTCCTTTTCACTTTTTTCGACCAGTTCCTTTTCCTCATACTGAGGGGATGGTGGCGAGAGATGAGGCATTTGAGGGTTTGCCTGTGCTTCTGACTTTCCTAATTCATTTCTACTCATCGTGACTGATGTTGACATGTTCTTCTATCGTATTCCGTTTCAGCAATCTGTATTGACTGCCTTCCTGTATGTTATGCGCACCTGACTTTCACCCACACGGAGAAGGGTATCCAACCAATCTCACTTGATGTGGGTCGGTGGGAGTGGAGGGTTTGAGTGGTATACTGTACAGTCAAAACATCACATGCCAAACATCGACAGCTGTCGCCAATTGAGAAGGGCTTATGACTCATGACGAACATCCGTCGCTGACACCTGGGTTCGCATGTTCCATTACAGTATATCATGCCCAAAAAATCGACGATTTATATGAAATTCCGGCTTCCACGGAGATCACCGCAGGATGACGCATCGCGTAGGGGCAATAAATCATATGAATCGACCGCGGTATCCAGAGTCAAGCCGCTTGATGCTTACTACGGTATAGGTCTTCGAAAGATTTACCTTACGATGGGGCAATCATCTTGCAGTCACGAACCTATGCATCACCAGCAACCCTGACGGAGGCACACGCCCTTTGGCCACGCGTCAGTCGCTGGTCAGAATAAACTAGACGGCAAACGACGCTACTATGTTGTCGAACTCATTCATCTATGAACAATTATATCGCACTGGACACAGTGTCGCGCTATCACATCGCAACGTCATGTAGTGTGCGAAGTCTCGCTTCCATTAACTATAAGCTGTAAGAGTAAGGCAAGAATAGACTGTGAATTTGTTCATTTCCCGTATTCATACCCAACATCCTGAAAATGACCAATTCTCAAACAGAAGGCGTTTTCCGACCCCTCATTACCTTCTTTGCTTCTTCCCACGGAAACGTTTATCATGAGAACGTTTCTTCTCGTCTGCACGTTGCTTAATTTGTCTATTCTTAAAGGCGATGAATTCATCCCAATATTTCTGTTCCTCCTCACCTTCAATGACACGAGCTTCTTCTACCTTCGTTCCATTGATCTCAAGTGTACCATCGGAAAGTTGGCTGCAAACCTCTGCAATGTGATCCCCAAGTTCAGGAAAACGAAGTGCTCCATCCTTTTCACCTCGAGAGAAGTCGACATAGATCTTCTTCTCCTTGACTTCATCGACGGTAATTTCCATACCCTTCGCTACCATATCCAAAAGGGCCTCACGATCACAATCGGCTGGGACACCCTTGAGCTTGATGACACAACCAGGTTTCCATTCACATTTGAATGTCTTGACTTCAACTTCCGGTTCCTCTTCCGGTTCATCGTCTGACTTTCGCTTGTTCCCACCCTTATTCTCGCCGCCCTTGTTCTTTACGATCTCAGAAAGGGGCATAACTTCGACATCGGATTCTCCAAAAACAATCTTGTCCTTTGGTTCCACCGTTTCTCCATCTTTAGTAGTCGCGGTTGCCTCGGCAGCAGCCTTCAAACTCTCCTCGGTTTCATACTCAACCAGTGCACAGCCAGTTGGATATCGTTTCTTATCACCGTTCTTTTCTGTCTTCTTGTCTGACTCGTTCGGATTCTGGGGGCTAGTCTTGAGTTTGATCACGGCTATTTCACCATACTTCTCGAAACGTGCACGAATATCAGTCACGGAGACGGCATATTCCATGAGATCATCATCTCCTTCCTTTTTTTTTAGTGGAAGATTCTTCAAATGAAGAGACTTTGCAATGTGTCCGTCCATCATTTCTCGAGTAAATTTCTTAACTCTTCCGACGGCTGTCTCACCAGCGTTCAGGGTCAACAGAGTTGACATCTCCTTCGCTGCCTTAGCAACAACCGCCGGATTGGTTGTATGTTGTTTGATTGTATTGAAACGAAGCAACGCTTCGATGGCAACCATATGTGCTAAAGCTCCCCTTTCGTTCATCAATTGCTTTCGAATAAAGAAATCTTGACGAACATTGGCGTCGGAAAAGAAGAACTTAAGTCGACCCTTCACGTCTTCGACGGCCTTTAGCTCTACTTCGGTGAGTTCTGTCTTCGTTTCTGTCATCCTGCTCTCTTTACTATATGAAAATGATTGATTTTGACTGTGAATTGAGGGATGGGTTCTCAACTCTACCCCGAAACAAACACGGACGCTGGTTTGAACTGGGATGCCGTGTTTGTATTTTCCTGCGTTTGGATGGTCTTCCGGGATCTTCGCTTCCGTGCGTCGGACAGACGAATGCATTCCTAGCAGTCGGACGAATAACGATCTTGGACTCCGTCGACCCTAACTGAAACAACCACTTTCGATGACAACCGACAGAAGATGACGTGTTGGCATCAGTTTCGCTTCGGTTTCATTTCAGCAGTCATCAGCTAACGTTAGCTGATGCATTGCAGAAGACCCTTCTCGGATTAGGATTGCGACAGTTGCGTGGAAAATTGAAAGTGTCATTTTGTCCACGAAATGAAGCCTTCTCTTGTCCAGGCTTGCGTCGCTTTGTTAGCGATATGGTATCCGATGGTTGATGCTCTGGCGCCTACTATAGGATCGTCAACGCGACAATGGTCGAAGGATATTTCCCTGACTCCTCTCAACGGCGGTGGTCAAACTACGTTAGATGAATATCTAGACAATACAAAAGGTCGATCTCTTTTCATCTTTGGGACGTATGCTGCTGATTTCAATGCAATTGAATATGTCCAACGACTACGATACTACTTGCCTATTTTGAAATCCGAATGTAATGTTTCCAAGTTTGGAATCGTCCTTAATTGTCAACCAGAGGCAGCCAAGGCCCTATTAGAGACTGTCGATTTATCAACATCGGATGTTGATGTCTTTGTTGATAACACTGGAGAGGCGGGGAAGAAATTTGGTGTCGAGAGGGGATGGTTACCGGATAATGAGGACGTGAATCCATTTCTGAAACTCTTTGGGATGCTATGGGGATTAGGTGCATGGGCGACATTACCAGCTGTCATTGGAGGGTATATTGGTAATCCATTCATCCCACAGGCATGGATTGAAGATGCATTGGCTGTCGGACAGAAAAAGGGAAGATGGCCCGATACGGCATTGGATATTGATGTCGTCGATGGGACCATTAAGAATAAATTTGATGATCTTCCCGTCGTCGGAACGTGGCCCCGACGACCATTGGAACTTGCAACGTTACGATTACAATCCATGATTGGTATTTCATTGAAGAACTGGAATGATCTAGCCCCAGACCAAGAGGCGTTGGATGCTGGTGTTCTAACTCAGCTCGGTGGTTGTATCGTGGTCGAAAACGGAGAAACTGTATTTGAGTGGAAAGATCCAGGTATTTGTGCCGTCGTGAGTTTTGAAAGCATGATCAAGAAATTGAAAAATTAATGAAATAAAGGGTCTAACAGCTACCCGCATATATCATTCTAGATTATGGAACTTCCGTTTCTAGTTCCTCATCTGACTGGCGCCCCCAGTCACCATCAGCACCGAAAGAGTCGCTGTCGCCAGACGAACCGTCATTGGATGTCAAGTCGCTCGAATACATGTGGTTGCCGTAGACAGGCAGCTCAGTGACGGGGCCATTGATAAGGTCCGCTGTTGATTCTTCAGTGGATTCTTCAAACTGAAGAAAACCTTTGATTTCGACGCGCCTTCGTTTCCGCAGGGGTTGCCCATTTTCGGCCTCTTTTCGCGGTGGTGAGAGCTTGTGAGCATACGCATATTTCTCGAGCTCTGCAAAGACCTTGTTAATCTTGAGACGAAGTGCTTTCACATTCTGAAGATTGCCAGGGGCGAATGTTACCCCATTCGTTTTCGTCTTGTCTAAGTCATTTGATGAATCGATCAACGAGGCACATAATGATTCCAAAGTTCCTATCACATGGATACCAAACACGTCGAAAATTCTACCAAGATACTGGACTGACGCTGCATCAAATGCCCCTGCATCAACTTGGTCGGGAGTGAGAGTTGGTTGTTTGCTTCGCCATTCGATACATTCAGCGCACTGGAAACCGACGATATTGAGCATACTTCGGCAATCATTGAGCACATGGAAAAGAGTTTGAGGTGGGAAAGCGTAGATTCGGGTTCGATACAGATCGATTAGCGATCCGAATGTTTCGATGATCTTGCAGAGTTCTCTGTATGGTCCATTTAACGGGTCTAACCAGTCCGGTTCGTCCTTAACTCTGAAGAGCGCCGATGAAGAGACAGTCATATCTAGTAGCACGTGCAAATAGGCATAGTGGCTTGTCGAACCGAGTCCAGGCACAGTCGATTCAGGAACAGGAACACGTACGATCGACTGTCGAGGCTTTGGTGGGACATATTCATCGTCTGATGATCCCTCGTACTTCCGAGCTGGTCGCTTGGGTATTTGGATCTCTTTCGCGAAACTGACCAAGGTATCTAGGCTCAGGTACAACTCGTGCAAGTGGTCCGCACAAGTCGGAAAGAATTTTTCGGCAAGGGCGAGCAAACTCCAATGACGGACCATCCAATGCAGCTGAAAGAAACTTTTCTCCGATGTTTTGGATCGACGGAGGACATTTTTCAGAATTGTTTCCCGGACAGCCGTGTCCCTCACCGTCAACGTTCGTTGGTATGATCTTTCAATCAATACATTGGGAGACAGACGCTTCAAGACTTCGGCGAAAGCCCATGGTATTCCCATGTTGTGATGGGCTTCAATACCACCAGGAAATTCTGAATGTAATGCTGTCCAGCTTATCCCGACCATCTCTAGAATGGATTCTTTACTATCGGAATAGAGGGCAAACAATGATAGTGTGTCCAGTAGCTCTGTTGCAATGAGTACGTCGCGACATTTGGAAATGCGTTTAACGATTGGGCTTGATATGGATTTGAAACACACCAACCCAGAATCGCTGGTCCCAATCGCTTCGGTTAGAGGACTTTCTGATCCCATGACATTCTGATAAAGACTCCGATATCTATGAAGCCGCGAGTCCAATACATCATTTGTACAGCCTTCCAAATTAATCTCCATGGAAAGGAGCAAAAGGCGAAAATATGCAGCAGCTAGCGTTGAAACTTTCGAAAGTCGAACAGCCTTTTTTGCAGCGCAATTTTGCGACGACAAGCTCATGGACAAGTATGACGCCAGGCGTAGACATTGCGCAAATATTGGCTGAATCATTTCCACTTCTTGTCGCACGCTATCGGGAACATCCCGTGTCTTCTCGTTCAGATTCCGCCTCGAGAAACGAGCAAAGTGTCCCGTTAGCTGCTCCAATATGTTTAGTCTAAGGTTGACGATAATGTCAAAAGAATCACGATCTGTGACTACGTCAGACGACGTGAACTCAGATCGCATTTGGGCGATGATCAAACTGTCGTTTGAAGGATCGACCAGACAATGCCAGAGGATTTTGGTTCTTACATGCTCCTCCGTCGAGACAAGAGAGCATCTCATCGTCGGCAATATCGATGCAGCCACCTGTACAGCTTCGTCAACCATCTAATACAAAGCAAGACATTAGATTGCAGACGAGTGTCAACAGTCGAACGAAATAAATGAATACGCACCACATCACCAAGAATTGGAGAAGCGAGTTTCGCACGGTTTCCGTTCCTGCTTCGACGCTTTCGGCGAAGGGTTGCGCTTGCGATACATCGAAACATGGCTTCAAGCATCTCACACTTTCCAACCAGGTCGTACATCTTGGCGAGATTGTATTGCAGCATGCGAGTTGCTTGGATACGCTCCTGATTGCCTTTCTCGTTCTCACTGTCGAGTAACTCCGAATAATGAGCGTAAACATTCGAAAGAATCCCCGTTGTCAATGTGATAGCGAGGCAGTAGGATATGGAAATCCGCAAAACATCCTTCACAGCCCCGGACCTCTCCACAGGATTCTTCCCTCGTTTCAGAGCATCAACGAATTCTTTGTCTAAGGACACCTTCGACATCTCACTGTGGCAGCAAGGATCGTATTCATTTAGCCCTCTACGGACTGCTTCAAGCATTCGATGCTGTCGCGTGTTGGTAGCCCGAAGGCTCGAAAGGCCGGTCGAAGGGAATTCAAAAGCAGCTTCCACCCACGCATGCGGGATCCATTTCCCTCTTGATTTGGTTCTCCCCAGAGTGAGGTACGTGTCAATCAAATCATGTCCCCATCGGGCGACTGAATCCCACCGCACTGGAGAGAGTAATGCTTGATCATTCAATTGAGCGTCAAAAGAGAATACCATCTTGTGAAATGTCCGTTCTTTAGCCCCTTTTACCTTAAAGAATGCGGGTCGACCGGAGTACCCCAAAGTCGTCTTTTCTTTGCGAACAGAGTTATCGGATGGTTTCTCATACTGTACGAGCCTGGCGTTCATTAGAACGGAAGTCATCGTTGAAAAAATGTCTGCACTCGACACACACTGTTTGTCATCATCGCAGGAAAGTGCCAAATCATGGAATGCACGGATTGCCTTCAGCGCATAGGTTCCAACGTCGGAATGAATCCCTCGATCCGTTGGAGGGAGTAGTACTCTCCGTAGGGAGTGCCACAGCAGCGAAAGTTGATTCGAGTTGCAGTACATGGATTGAACCATCTCTACCATCATGATGAGGCCATTTATTTTCGAATCGCATTCACGATTCTCATCGGTCAGATCGGAGAGTCTTCCAGCACTTGAAAAAAGCATCCTTCGAGTCAAAGCAAGGAGTTCCTCGTCCCCTTTCTCCGAACGATTAGAATAAATCAGAATCCGACAAACATTAGTAACGGTCGATTTTGTGACCCTACTAGAGCCAATGGTACGAATGAGATTTGTCTTGACGAAGGCAGGTAGTTCCCCATCAGTAGCCCTAACAATCTCCACCAGATCGGATTGTACCCTATGTAGTGCTACCTCTTCGGAACTCTCCATCCGCGACGAATCTAGCTGGGATAAACGCCGCAAGCACTCGTCGTTCAGCTGCATCAACGTCGACAGTAGAACATCCTTCGTCACAACATTTGACTTCTCCATTAGAGCAACACCATATTTGACAGCCAGAGATGAAGCCGATTCAACACCAAAAATCGTCGGATTCCGAAGAGGTCCTGTACACAAGAAAGTAAGAAACCAGACCAAATCTAGATGAATTCCTCTCAGCCTGTGCGTGACTTCGTTTGGTGCATGCGGTGGCGTAAGAAGCAGGTCCGCCATCGATACAAGATTCCTCCAGTCCAAACAATCATTCTCGACGGCATCATTCAAGATCTGATTTACATACGTGTCATGCTTTTTGTGAGTTCTGTGTACGAGTAGGACCATCATGTCTTGCTCAGACAATTTCTGGTCTGGTCCTGTGGCACATAAATCGTCTAAAGTGACAAGATATTCTTCAAAGAATCCTTCATATATTTGATCCTGATAAAATCGGATCATGGCCGAAAGGGTGTATACCAAACGATGTACTGATTTCGGGTATCCTGATTCATCATCATCAATGGATTGATCAGGACGTTCCTCGGCCCGTAAGGCTTGGACGACGTACGACCAATTGACATCTTCATCTCCTGCGAGAATCAACAGACCGTCTAGTGTGTCTTCGATGTCTTCCTTTGGTACATCCCTCAAATACCATACCATGAACTGCAAGACATCTTTCTTGCTAACATTTTGAGAAGATACCAACTTTCGTAAACAGTGAAAGATTTGAGACAACACTGCGGGATATGTTTCGGCAATCTGTTTCAATGAATCCATCACCTGTCGAGTTAGCCCATTGTCATCATTCTGTTGTGGAATCGTACAAGGAACGAATTCCAATACGAATATTAAAGAATGCTTTGATGTGGCCCTCGATAAAGGAATCATCCATTCGGTTCGAAACAGAGTATCACCAGGTCCAATGTCTTCCAGGATCCGGACGATGGTTTCGCGTAGAAAAGTGATGGTAGAGTCAG
>Ga0194115_10002362_pt1 | contig 22502 bp, 28 predicted proteins | sample TA2MahsurfametaG_3_FD_148656 | JGI IMG/M metagenome (GOLD analysis project Ga0194115, IMG submission 148656) | Freshwater microbial communities from Lake Tanganyika, Tanzania - TA2015002 Mahale S4 surface | ecosystem: Environmental > Aquatic > Freshwater > Lake | place: Tanzania: Lake... | reverse complement strand
TGGCTTGGGCATCATGTCAATATCATCGCGGTCGCCAATCCAGATGGCGTCAGGACGTGCGGCCTTCATCTGCACTTCTTCAAGCGTCATCTGCGTGGCAGCAAACGCCTTCTGGCTGATGCGGATGCTGCTGGAAATCAATTCCCACAGCAGACGTGACCGGCGGTGATTGATTTCACGCTGCGGGTCTTTCAAGGTCTCGATCATCGAGAACGGATCACCGTGGCGATCGCGCTTGTGCCACACAGGGACAAACGGCAGACGCCCGTGCTTGTACGGAGAGTCCTCGCTAACAAGCAGCGTTGTGCCGCTGAAAACGTGATAACGAACGTACGGAACGTCTGCCTCGTACACGCGACGAACCCGCGAACTCATCATCAATTCCATCGCGTTATCGTCTTCTGGGTCAAACTCTTCAACAAGGCCGTTGTTGTATTCCATTACAAGGCGCTTGCGGCTGGCGCGTTCCCAAAGCTCGTGAACGGTAACGTGCTGTGTTTCTGGGTCGTTGTCGTCCTTCTCGTACATGTTCCAGTCTTCCAACTGGTCCCACATCGAGGGCGGCGGAACCAAATCCACAACGCCGTCATAAACCTTGTAGTTGCCGTCGATGGTATCGTCGTATCCGTCGTACTCTAGCCCGCTCTGTGCATACTTAGACCGCAACTTGGGGAAAGCCCGAAGCGCGTCGGCATATTCAACCTGTCGCGACCAAATGACGTAACGAGCGTCGGACAAATCTGCCTGCTTTGACTGGGGATCAAGCCGAACTTCTCGGGGATCGCACCGCATAATCTGGACAGGTTCCGTGCGCGGGTCCGCGTCCCGGATATGGAAGCCGGTGTTGATCCAGCCAATGCCGTAGATCAGGCTGTCACGGTAAGCGTCGATGGTAATGTGGAACGCGTTGTTCTGGCGCGCAACAAACTTGAGGGCCGCCGACATCGCTTGAGCCACACCGTCGTCATCTAGTCCGACGGGCTTGGCCACCCAGTCGATGGGCTGCGTGACCTGCAAGCCAACCACGAGGTCGATGGTGGGCGCGATTCGGTTGATGACGACCGGGGCCTGCCGGCGTTGACGCAGGGCTTCCTTGTCGGCACTGGTCCACTGGTCGTTGTCGTAGAACTCCCAGCACTCCTGAGCCCGCTTACGCCAACGGCTGTCGGCGTACTTGGCCTGCTTCAGCATCTTCTGAAGCCGGGCAACCAGCTTCTTGTCCGATTCCCCCTTCACGGCGGCGGTTGTCGAACGCACAAGGTTTAGCATCGCGTCAGGGCCGGCAACCGAGGTTGATTCATCTCGCCGGAACAGGTCCAGCAAGTCCTTCATCATCTCGTCCACTTACACCGCCTTGGCTAGTAAGCCATCCAGCTTACGCTGGTGTCCTGCTGTCTGACCGTGCGCCAGAAACTTCGTTCTTCCTTCTGCAACGGAGTCAAGGGCCTGCTCATACACCCATACCGTAACGCATCTGCGGCGTGATCTTCCATCTTTGTGTCCACATCTTCGGGATTTGTCTTGGCCTGAAGCAGGTCCACCATCTGGTTGATGAGGCTTTCGCACGACTTGGAAATCATTAGCCCGGGCAACTCGCCCTCACTCATGGCCTCCAAACGCAGGTGGACTTGGTTCCATCCCTGTACCCGGTTCTTGTCGGCACGGTCCCAGATGATGCCGTGCTTGGCGAACTCTTCCCCGATGCTGGGCGCGCTGCTGCCCCGCTTGTCCCAGATGTGGTCGCCTACTCGGTAGGCAATCACGTCACCCGCGTCCTGCTCGATGGACAGCATCCACTCGGCCACCTGCGATGCCGTCATCTGCTTGTCGTACAACTCGCGATAAATCCACATGCGCCCGTCGTAATCCACCGCACCGTACAGGACGCAGAACGGGGACGAGTAGCCCCAGTCCATCATCGTGAACCGGTACCAGTCGTCAGGAATCTCGATGTCGTTGTGGTCGTAGACGTGAATGGCGCCGTCAAACCCGCTGAAGAAGCGGTCCACGCCGACGCTGAACGCTTCGACTGCCGTGCTGGGATATTCGGCGCGGTACGTCCGGGGCAGTGCGCGCTTGGTAGCGTCGTACCAATCCAATGACCGCCTCGGGTCGCTGCTCCACGGCAGGAAGATGCGGTTGAACCCGTTACCTGGCGCCGTCTTCCAGATGTCGTGGAAAAGTGTGCCGGGTTTTGCAGTGGAAATACCAATGACCTTACCGCCCGTGGGTCGGTTTACCACCGGATATGCGGCCTGCCAGATGTCGTAGGCCCACGGCTGGATGGCCCACTCGTCAATGATGACGACGTTTGCGGTGAACGACCGGCCTGAGTCCTTGTTGGCGGCGTCTGCCAAGAACCGCGAAGGTGCTCCGGTCGGGTGGTGGATTTTCATGTTCAGCGTCTGGTCGTCCCAGACAGGGCCATCCCAGTCTTCCGGCGCGTCCTTGTGGAACCGGATCAGCCACTTCGGCATGCGTTCCAGCATGAACTTCAAGCGGCGGACCATTTCCTTCGCTTCGTCTTCGCCTCGGCTCAGGCCCACGACGGTGAAGCCGACGTTGAAAACCATCTTCCACAGCACGTACGACAGCGCCAGCCACGTCAGCCCAAGCTGCCGCGCCTTCAGGACAATGTTCAGCTTGTTGGCCTCAAACTCGTCCAGCGCGTCCCGCTGCGCCTGCCACATGTCAAATCGCGTCTCGGCAGACGGCGCGTCCAAGTCCTCGATTTTCACGCACAGGTCAATGAACGCGGCACAGGATCGACGCGCCGCCGCCTTGCGCTTTGCGACTTCTTGTGCCCGCTTGAAAGCTACGGGATCAACTGTCATCAATGACCTCGGCGTCTACCACCGTGTAGCGAGCCAAGTCTGCCGGGCTATCAAGGGCGGCAAGTTCGTCGTCGGACAGCCCGCCAAGTCGGGACTGGATGAACTTATGCGTGACACTGATGTCTTGCACCACTTCCGTAGGCGGCCGGCCAAATCCACGATTGGCCAACTGCTCGGCCGCCTGAAGCCTGACACCCAAGTCCTGATTCTCATCCAGAAGCACTCGCATCCACAGTTCCAGCACACGCTGGCCATTGTTCGTGGCCATCTGCACCATCTTGGCCAAGCCCATCCCCGGCTTCATGATGGCAAAGTCAATGGCGGTAGGGTCGATCCGCACGCCCTCGGGCAAGTCCCCGAGTATCTTCTTCAAGCCATCGCGCACTTCTGGCGGCTGTTGCTCGATGAACTCGGCTGCCTGCTTGGCGACCAGGGCATTCTGAGCAGCGGCCTGCTTGGCGCGCTTCATGATCTTCGCGGCCTCCATGGCACGCTGGCTGTTAGGCGGCAGCTTTTCAGGCATACCGCCATCCTATACGAACCGTCGTAACCGTACAAGCTACAGCTTGATTCGGGTGATGAACTTGGCGTAAGTGTCACCATAGGCCGTAGCAAACGCCCCCAAGGCCTTCAGCCGCTCGTTCTGGTCCGGCGTAAAGCCAAACGGCACCCGAATCCAGACCGTCTGGTTGCCCATCCGAATGCGATCTTCCACTGTGGTCGTGCGCTTGGTGACATACCGACCAAAAAGATTCCTTGAGCCCGCTGCAAACCCGTTCATCTTGCAATACAACTGGTAAGCATGCCACAAATCACTGGTCGAACACGCCGTAAAGGGGAACGGCAACTCGCCCGCAACCCACTCGGCCAGGAACTGTTCCTGCGGAAGGCGCGAAATCGACACCAAATCCTGCTTTGCGGCCGTCATCGGCGGCTTTGCACTGTCCCCGTCCCACCCGCGGAAGTCGTAGTTGAGCAGATAGTCGTAAAACGACGCCGCACCGCCACCATTTATCTCTTGTGCCAGTTCTTCGTAATACGAAGGCGGCATCTTGGTGTCGAACTCGATGATGGCGTACCGCCTGTCGTCGCTTTCAGGCACGACTGGCTGCATCTCGTTACTCAAGAACACGAACTGGGCGTGATTTTCTTCCATCCGAATCGGCATGAACTTCTCTTCGATGGTAAACACGTTGTCCGTAATCAAGGACTTCAACTTATTCTTGGTAGCTTTGCGCTCGTTAGCAAACGTTGACACCTCGTTGCACACCACAAACAGCTTTTTGCTCAACCAGCCCGTGTACTTGGACTCCAACTCGTTTTGCCCAATCTGGATCGAGTGTTCGACGCCGTAAATCTTCATGATCAACTGCTCGAAGAACATCGACTTGCCCGTACCCTGCCCACCATGCACGACATAGGCGTACTTCACGCGTCGTCCCGGATGCTGCAAGGGCCACGCCAGCCAGCACAACAAATCGTGAGCGAGCGCCGCATCCTGCCCGCACATCAGGAACACATGCGCCAAGATGCGCTCGCAGGCTATCTGGGGCGAAGGCGTCAAAGGCAGCCCGCGATACAAGTTCACTTCCCCGTCCCGCACGCCTGCTGGCGAGAACCGAATCTGGTCCAGCCGCAAGACCCGCCGCTCGGGATGCGTCAGCCAGTGCTGGTACGACCGGGGATACCGCATCGAAAACGCTTCCTTCGGCACGATCGTCAACGACCGGGTATCAATCACCGTCGTCGTGCCGTCCACAAGGGCCACGTTGTTCACGATTTCGGTCAACTCGTTCACGTCCTCCGGCTCTGCCGCACGCTGAGGCCTCCCAGAGGCCCGTGGGCGCCCCTGAGCCCGTGATTCCAGGTACCCATCCGCCACCAGCACCTGAACACGGCTACAGCCCCTTCTGGCGGCCTCGAAGTCCAACACGTCACCAGACCAGTGATTCTCGTGCTGGATGCCGATACCGCCGTCCGTTCCGTGCGAAGCACTGAAACAAGCCCAGCGCCAGTCCGTATCCGGCACCTTGCCGAAACACTTGTCGTGCCCGCAGGCCGGACATTCGCCGCCGCTTGTCGGCCATTGATCGGCCTCGGCGACGTGAGCTTCGTTCCACCGCGCCACTGCGTCGGCAAGTGTGTCGTCCCGAAAATAACGGTCCAACGTGACAGGCGCATCATCCAGCAGCAACACGTCCGAGTTCCGAGCCACACCCTTGACCACGGCGTTCGGCAGGTAAATCAGCTTGGCACAATCGTTCTGCACGGTGCTATCCACCTGGTATCCGTTCCTGCCAGCTTGGTCAGGGGCCAACGTCCTCTCGCGAAGCGCCGTGTCCACCATCTTGCCGACGGCCTTTGATGCCGCCTTCCACGCATCGACGTTATCAACGGGCCGATCCAGCACGAATATCAGGCGGCAGCCCCGAGGCGTCTCGTGAAACAGGTTGGCACCGAAGACGCCCTCAAAAACAGCGTCCATCATCGCCATACGAGCGGCATCCGGCGGCGCCGAATGCTCGCTCTTTTCGTCCTGGTAGTCCAAATCAACGACAAACCCGTGTCCAAGCACCCAACTGCGGGCACTTCTGCGCCGATTCTCAAATACGGCCATTGACCACCAGCCCTCAACAGCGGCTTCTTGCGAACAAAGAACCTGATGAATCGCGTCTACGCGGGAGACGCCCGAAGGCAGCAGAATCTCGACCGCTGAAGTGGTGTGAACGCCCTTGCCAAGCGTAAAGGCGTTGACACGAGCGGACGGATGGACTACAATCGTTCTGGAGTCGGGCACAGATGGCTCCTTTATCGCCCCGCTAGAGTTCGCTGCTCTGGCGGGGCTTGGTTTTGGGGACTAGTCGGCACCAAAACGGGCCGGATTCGTAGCGTAACCCCGTCCAGGCCAAGCTGTCAAGCGTCGATATGGGGGTAAACCGCCACAAATAAAATAATATAAAATAAATTTGTGAAATTTGGCTGTATAAATTAAATAAAAGAAATGCTGGGTGGTGGAAAACTAAATGATTTGGTGGATAAATAAATGCAAGGCGGGCGGCGTGGTGGAAAACTTTGAGAATTGCGACAGGAACGATAGAGTGTACAGAATACGGAACAGGTCTCAAACGCAGTAGGGACGCGGGTTGTGGAGACGGCTGATCTCCATTGCGGGATTCGACAGCGTTTTTCATCCATGCCTGAGAAAAAGGGGGGGGGGGATCAACACCCCGACCCCCTTTTTAACTCCATGCCCATTAATAACGCCTAAAAATGGAGCAACGGATCTTGAGAATGGCCAGGCTCTAGCAGCGGTGCGGGTTTGAGGCCTTGCGAGATTGCGAGACATTACACGGTTAATACAGCACAGACGAGGGCGAATGGAGAACGCAATTCGTCGAGACCCGCACGGCTACTGCGTTAGAGGGTGTTCCGTATTTTGTGTATGAAATGTCACGTTCGCAAAGGGTTCTCAATAAGGAAAATAACTGCGGAGACGAGACGCGCGAAATCCGGAGGCTGCCCGTCCATTTTCGCCTGAAAACCGCGTCACAGCTTGATTTCAGAAAATTAGTTAACTAGGTGAATAGTTGACGCGGAGGAAGCCCTGCTTCGAGGGCATCCCCTTATGATATGGCCTGCCATACCCTATGGCCCCCTCTAGGCCCTCAGAGATGCCTCAGAAAGTTTAACTAGGCGAAGGACCAGGCCGGGCAATATTTAACTAGGCGAAGGACCAGGCCGAGGGAATTGGTTAACTAGGTGAATGATATGAGAAAGCCAGGCGGGCATGCCATATCATACACTAGGTTAATGATATGAGAAAGCCAGGCGGGTATGCCATATCATACACTAGGTTAATGATATGCCGCCGATTATGACATAGCACGGTCTCGAATCCGTCCTATATCATAACGTCACAATGTCAAAGCCTGGGCCACATCATGAACGAGGTTAACGGTCAATTGCGGATGGCACGACATGGCAGTGTCGGACATGGGCCAGCCAGCTAGAAAAGCCGAAATTAGAACGGCCGTTCTATATACAGCCCAAGTACGATAGTTCATACTTATAGTGGCCGATAGGGGGGCCAGAAAATGGACACCAAACAGTATCGACAGGCCAGGAAGGGCCTAAATCAAATTTACATGGTGCTGTACCAAGCTGGGGGCCTATCCCCCGAACTACACCGCGCTCTTTTTAACCTTCTCGAGGCCATCGAGAAGATTAAAAAGAGGAATGCGATTGCGGAAGCCCATCTTATGGAAACGACCAGGGAGAACTATTAAAATGCCATATCAAGTGACCCAAGGGCTGAGAGGCTGCTACTTGCCCGATCATGTCGTGTGCTTCGCCACACTTGACGAGGCAAAAGCGTACATGAACGAGGAGCTATACAACATTCAAGAGCACTGGCCGTATTCTCAAATGGCCTGGGATTTCGCGGTTTACGGTCCTAGCTACCAGTACGCGATCGTAATTGAGGAAGTGGCGGATTGCGAAGAAACCGCCGATTTTAACGATCGGGACCACGGAGGGCAGGAGGTCGGCCATTGGGAAATTCAGACCTCCGGCTCTGAATCGTCCGAGAATCTTGATAATAAAATCCGCTTCACGGTCTCGGCTCACAACCTCGAGCAGGCCGTGAAAGAAGTGTTATCTGATATTCAGGACACTCACGGCGGATACGTTACGATCCGCGCCGGAGCGCTTGGCGCCCTGGCTCTCGGCAATGCTCAGCGGGCATGGGTAGGCTATGTCACGTATCCAGGAGAGGATGAGGTATCCCACGTGGACGTGTACGCCACCTGGTGGCCAGGCGCGTCGGATGTCTGAAAGGGAGGCAAAAATGAAATTCACTATGTCGAACGGAACAGCGGCCACATGGGCCGCAACCTGGGAGGCCGCCGAGGAGCTTCTCGGCACGAGCGAAATAAACCAAATATCTGTATCGGACCTCTCGGCCAAGGACTGGCAAGCGGTCGACCAGGCTCATCCCCTTGCCCTCTGGCCCGAAGACTTCGAGGGCTTGCGCGTCTACGCGCTCGCCTGCTGATCGTCCATAAACCCTCCCCGCGGTCAAGCTGGCCGGGGGAGGGCTTTCCTTTGCCCGCCTGGCTTGGGGCAACCCGGCCGGCCGTCCCGACACCCGCCGGCGGGCATCCGGCCGGAGGGATATATCCCCGACACTTGACAGTCGTCATGCCCTATGTCATATTTACGACATACCCCACACCTAATACCGGAAGGAAAGCCGCCGTGTTAGAGAAAGTCATCCCCCTCCAAGAGCTGGAGGCCGTCTTGAAACGGCTCCAGGCCGGGACGAGTGGAAAGTCCGCCTGGTCTGACCTCGGCGGCGCGGTGCAAGTCCGCATGGATGAAAAGGAACTACGGTTCACTACGACAGACGGCTACAAGCTGGTGTCAGTGGGAGTTACCCATGGCCGGAGCCAATCTTTCCCAGACTGGTCTCGAATCATTCCGGACGATGAGCCGGTGGCGACCGTCCAGGTCGATTTGGGCGCGGCGTGCCACGCCCTCAAGAGCCTCAAGCCGGCCACCGGGGCAAAAGGGGATGACCATGTGGACATAACGGCCACGGCCGGCATGGTCACGTTGTCTCATGTCGCATCCGGCATGGCCGTCACGATCGCCGGCGCCGTTACCGGCACCGGCACCGGCACCGGTGCCGGGGATGAGACCGCCACCCTGGCAAGGGTAAACCGGGCATGGCTGTTGGGTATGCTTGCCAGCTTGGATAGCCCGGAGGCGCTGCTGGAGGTCCGGGGAGTGATGTCCCCAATTTCCATCATCCCCCGCGGGTACTACGTGCCGGGTTCCAAGCAGGCAATCGTGACAGAAGAGAATTCCCCGGGGTCGCGTGATGGCCGATCCGGCCATCACGACGGGGACGTGACGATCGTCATGACGGTCCGGCGCTGATGGTCCTTTTCATGTCCCTGTGGGGTGTAAAGGGGTGGCCCGTGCCCTACGGGGTTCTCCAAGGGTGGCGGACCATCCGCGCCACGTCCCCCGACGACCTGCTAGAGCAGGTCCGGGGAATTTTCCCCGGGGTCGGCCACGACGCCGGGAGCCGGATGAACCCCCAGGGGGAGCAGGCCCTCCGGGCCGCCTGGAGCGACACCGGCCACCGTGCGCGCGATCGCTCTCATGCCAAGGTGGCCCGGCTCAGCTACGCGGACGGGAGCGTCTATGACGTGACCGTCCATTGGCCCGGCCGCACATGCGGCCCGGATTGCCTGGAGACGGGCGCCGGGGACCGCGACGATTCCCATGTCGATTGCCCCGATCGGGATCATGCGTGGGATTGCCCGCCGGGCGCTTAGGTGTTATTATGACGTTGTGCCTTACCCTAATCAGAAGGAGATCCCCCATGGCTAACCGTATCACCGCGGCCGACCTCGAGCGTATAGTCGAGAGAATTAACGCGATCGCCGGCATGCCGGCGACCCCCTACAGCCCGCCGGACGAGACCGGCCGCCCGCGGGCTAACCCCGGCAATTTTCACCTGGAGTGGGCGTATGGTGGGGCCCGGCTTTGCCGGATGTCCTTGACCGGCGGGAGCGGTACTTCCGACATAACCGGCCGCGTCACCCGGCGGGAAATGTACCATCTCTTGCACGCCTACCGGGATGGGCTGTGGCTTGGGCTCGAGCTGGCCGCCCGGCGGGAGGAGACGCCATGAGCGGCCGTGCCGGACGGCGGGCTGTGGAGACACTGATCTCCATTCTAAACCGGGAATTTGGCATCACGGCCGCGGCCGGGCTCGAGCCGTCCACCGGGGAAACCCGGTGGACGATCGGGGCCCTGGTCCTACGCCGGACCTCCATTGGGTACACCGTCCACCAAGTCACGACGGCGGACGGGGACACGGCCGACATTTTCGCCTTGTCGCCGGCCCGGTCCTATGACGCCCTGTGGCGCCGCCTTCACTGCTGGGCCGACGGCCGGCGGTTCGAGGCACAGCGCCACCAGGTGACGCCATGACAAGCGCGCCCATGGGCCGTATCGCTACCCTCCGCGCCCGGGCTGAACTAGCCCGGGCCGGCCGGGAGCGTCGCCTGATTGTGATCCTGGTTTTGGCTACGGCCGTTCTGGCCCTGTGGAACGGGCTGTCAGAGCCCGTCGTGATTTACCCGTCAGACTGCTATGGGTTGGATTAAGTATGGACGCTAGCTTGAGCCCCTCTGCTGGCCCCCTGACGGGGGCCGGCGGCCTGGCCCCGACACCCGCCGGCCTGGCCCCGACACCCGCCGGCCGCCCCGTCGAGACGTGCGACAAGGGGCACCCGACACGGCGCGGCATGCCTTGGTACGGCGCCGTCTGCCTGGTCTGTGACCCCGCCAAGGGCTACCCTTGTGACCTGTGCCGCCAGCCCCGATACTGCTGCTGCTGCTGACCCGACACCCGACAGCCCCGACAAGGAGATCAAAGTGGCCATCTACCAGGCGCAGGCCGTAGGGGAGACCGACACGACCTCGGTCCTGCTGGCCGATCGCTTTTACCTTGGACCCGACATGACGGCCAAGGAGGCGGCTCGCCAGCTCATGATCTGGGTTGTCGAGGAAAACCTCCATTCTCTTTATGACATCACGATTAAGTCCCGGCTATACTTGGACGCCGACAAGTACCGGAAAAAGGATTAACTGAGCGACGGCGGTTGACGGTATGGCGTAAACGGTGTAGGGTGAAGGTCCGGCTACCGACGCCGGCACAAGAAAAGAAAGAGGCTATATGGCGACCTATCAGGAAATCCAAGATGCGCTCAAAGCGCAAATTCCGCCGGACATGCTCCGCCAGCGCCAGCAAGGCGGGCAAATCTTGACGTTTCTTCCCTGGTATAACTGCTTGGCGCTAGCCGACGAGCGGGCTCCGGGCTGGGCGGGCGAGGCGCGTGTCGAAAACTTGGGCGAGGCGGTGGCCGTGATCTACCGGATCGTCGTCCGGGCCGACGACGGGGACGTGGCACGGGAGGCGATCGGCTATGAGGCCAAGTCTACCAGCAGCTATGGCGATCCCACGTCCAACGCGGAGGCGATGGCCTTCCGTCGTGCGTGGGCCAAGCACGGCCTGGGCGCCAGCCTTTACGGTGGCGATGCCGTGAACGGCGGCGGCGCGGTCGCTGCTGGTGGCAGTGCCCCGACGGCCACGGGCTTGAACGTGCCCGGATGGAACGGCCTGCTTTGGTTCGGCTCGGTCAAGGGCAAGCACTTCAGCGACCCGTCCGTGGATATCCGCAGCCTGGAGTGGGGCGCCAACAACGCGAAAAACAAGGACGGCAGCCCGAACGAGCCACAGCGTCAGGCACTGCGTGAAGAGATCGCCCGTCGTCAAGGCGGCGGCACGGCTCCGTTGCCCATCGCCACCACGGCTCCCGCCCCTGCTTCTGCCCCGTCGGCACCCGCTGCCAAGGCTGGTACCGCCGAGATGAAGTCCTTGCTTGATGCCGCCAAGGCCGTCGGCCAGAACTGGGCGGACGTGAAGGACGCCAGCGTGGACAGCTTCGGCAAGGAGCCTAGCCAGTTGGCTCCCGAAGAGGTCCAGCTTCTGCTGCTTCAGTTCGTCGCCACGCCGTTCTGAGTAACCCCCGGGGCCGGCGTGTGAAAGCGTCGGCCCCTCCACAAAAGGAAGATCATCATGATTGAGTTGTCCGAAATGACAGCATCCGAGGCTACGACCCTGGTCAAGGCTAACCTCGGCGGAAAAGTCCAATTGACCAAGGACTACATGACCAACAAGGCAGGGTCCGAGTGGGTCATAAAGAGCTGCAACAACCTCGGCGGAACGTGCGTGATTGCCGTTTCCCCCGTCGGCGGCGGTAAGGGGTTCTTTGCGCCCTACCTGCATTTCCGTCTGGCGGCCGACCTGCCTGCTGCTGCCCCGGAAGTGGCGGAACCTGTAGCTGCTACGCCTGCCCCGATCAATCCTGATCTGCCGATCGAGATTCGAGGCGAGTTCCAGTTGGACGGGTTCGACGTGGACGCTCCGCTGTACGAGGCGTTCTATCGGGTGGCACCTGATTCGGATACGGCCAAGGAGTTGTTCTTGGCCTATGCCAACGAACATAGCGAGTTCGATACCGAATTCTTGGACGATTTGATGCGTGCGGCAAAGGTTCGCCCTCACGCTCATTGGTCGGACGTGAACGTGACGCAGATGCTGATGCTGCTGACCGAAGTCCAGAAGGAAGACCCATCGACCGAAGACGAGATCGGCACCACCGTGGCCGAACACCTGAAGCGGATGGGCCAGCCCGTTGTTCCGCCGCAGGAATCCAAGCCTGCCATCTTCATCCATCCTGACGTGAAGCAGCCGCTGTCCGGCCCTGAGCCGGCTGCACCGAAGAAGCGTGGCCGTCCGCCTGGAAGCAAGAACAAGGCGGCTGAAACTGCCGAGCCCTTGATCCAGCAGCCCGCCGTCCGGGTTGTCGAGGAGCCCGTGCTTGCGGCGGCTCTGGACAACCTGCCGCCCGTTGCCCACGAGGGTCGGCATTTCAGCGAGTACCTGAAGCCCGATACCGAGGAAGTGCAGGCTCGTGTCACCAAGTCCGATGCGGTGTTCTTTGCACCATCCCCGGTCGCCGTGGAGTTGGCTGCAAACCTGCTCATGGTATTGGGCGCTGAGGAGAACCCCGAGTTCCTGCTCTCGCAGGTTGTCGGAATGGTCCGCAGGGCACTCATGATCGACTGATTGAGCGGGTGCGCCTCGTGTAGCCTGGGAGTAAAGGCGCAAGGTGGCGGTCGTCAGGCGTAGGCAAGTTTCCTGCCGATGTACAGCGACCGTCCGCCCGCACTTACGGCAGAGGCGGGGACAACCGATGAAGGTCGTCCCCGCCTTGCGGTGTCGAAGCCGCCTCGGGCGAACAAGGCAGACAGCTTCCCAGTAAGAAAGATGTCTCGACCCGGAACGGAAACCGAAGCCTCCGCTAGGAGCGGGTCGGGCGAGACGCGAACGGTGTGGGGCGCCGCGCTCGACTCACTTAGTATAACCGAATCATTAACTACGTCAAGGAATTCCATGTACAACCTTCGCATCGAACCCCTGTGGACCACGATTGGTCCGCTGGAGCCTGGCGCTACGGCCATGCACCCGCTCATCACGGCCCTAAACAACGTGCTGACCTACCAGCCGACGAACAGCGGACCCTTCATGTACCTGCTGAAATACATCGGCAATCGGACTTGGCAGTTCCCCACAGGGCTGCTTGAGCGTGTCGAGCCTACGCTGGCGTCCACGGGGATACAGCTTGTGCGTACCGAAGCGCGCCCGAAGCTACAGCGCGGTCAATTCGAGGCGTCCACGTTTCCCATTCGTACCTATCAAGCCAGCGCCATCATGTCGCTGTTGAATGCCGCACGACCTGGTGGCATCCTGCAAGCCGCAACGGGCGCCGGCAAGACGGCTATGGCGGCCAAGCTAATCCAGACGATGCGCGTGCGAACGCTGTTCGTGGTGCATACAAAGGACTTGATGAAGCAGGCGCACGACGCCTTTCGGAAGTTCTTGAACATCGAGGTCGGGCAGATAGGCGACGGCAAGGACAACATCCTGCCTGTGACCGTTGCCACCATCCAGACTTTGGCCAAGGGTAGGCACGACGACTACTTGCGGCAGGTCGAGCTGGTTATCTTTGACGAGTGCCACCACGTTGCAGCGCCGACCCTGTACACGGTTCGCGGCAAGATGGCCGACTGCCCGCTGGTCGTCGGCCTGTCTGCATCCCCGTGGCGGGACGATGGTCACGACCTGCTCATCGAGGCCGCCTGCGGCCCCGTGCGCTACAGGGTGACGGCCAGCGACCTCGTGCAGCAGGGTTATCTCGTGGCCCCTGACATTCATATCTATAGGCGGCAGATTGCGCCCGAGCTGCGGACGCGCAAGGCCGCAACGACCTTAGGCTACGCCAAGGCCTATCAGGACATCGTGGTGCGAGACCCAGCCCGGCTACGGCTTGTCACCCGGCTGGCCAAAGAGCAGTTGCGGCTGGGTCGGCGGTTGCTGGTTCTGGTCAAGCATATCGAACACGGCGAGGCCTTGTCCGCGCTGATACCTGGCAGCGTATTCGTCGAAGGCTCGGACAGCGTGGCTGACCGTGCCGGTGCCTTCGACCGTTTCCGCAGTGGTGCTGTACAGTGCTTGATCGGAACGAGCCTTTGCGATGAAGGTGTGGACATTCCGGCGGCAGACGCTTTGATACTGGCAGGTGCCGGGGCGTCGTCCACAAGGGCTCTACAGCGCATCGGCAGGGTTATCCGACCAGCGCCGGGCAAGAGCAGCGCCTATGTTGCTGACATCGTGGACGAGCATCCCGTGTTCAAGCGGCAATTCTACGCTCGAAACAAAATCTACCAGACCGAGGCATTGTTTCGGTCGCAAACCATCCAAGTGCCGCTTGACCAGCAATAGATACTTAACTAAGATCATTATCAGGAGGCACCTATGACGGAAAAGAAGCGTATCCGGCGGTCGTTTGCCCAGCTACTGCTTGACTACAAGGACCATCTGGCGGCGTTTGACGCCAAGGTCGAGCGCCAGCGTGCCCGCCTTGTGGCCAAGATCGAAAAGTTGGAGACCCGCTACTCGGTTCTGGCACTCGGGGTCGAGGCTCTGGAAGGGCGCGAACCCGATATTGTCCAGGCCGAGCTGGAGGAGCAGATCAAGGAGTTGCAGCTTCGCCGCCGGGCGGTTCTGCGCGTCGCCAAGACTGTCTGATCCGGTCGGTTGGATCGGGCACGGGGCCATCATCCTTCGGGGCGGTGGCCCTTGATCTAGGATTGCGTAGGAGCTATGATGCACTTATGCCGACTATACACCGAACAAACGACTTCCTGTTTCTTGAAACCCGCTTTGACCGGGACGTGTGGATAGGTCCGACGCTATCTGGGCTGGACATAGAGACGGAGGTCATCGACCTTCCGAATGGTCGCCGTTCGGGCCTGAATCCCCACGACGGCGAGATTGCCACGGTCCAGATAGAGCTGGCCGGCGAGGTCTGGGTCGTCCACGTTCCGCATGGCGTCTACTTGGCAGGGCTGCCTGGTGCTGCTTGGTTCCGCAAGTACCTAGAATGTCGAGATGTGATCAAGGCAATCCACAATGCCATCTTCGAGCATTCTCATCTGATGCACGCCTTCAGGTTCGAGTCGGACCTGCGGATGAGTCCGGTTTGGGACACCCAGATCGGCGAGTACGATCTGGCTCAAGGTCGTATCATCAATCCAGACGGGACGTACAGCGTGCCCCAGCAGGGGATCAAGCCCCATATGAAGTTGTCGCTGGGGGACACGATACTGCGGCGGTTCGGGGTCGAGATGGACAAAGACCCTGCCGTGCGTCTGTCGTTCCGTCGTGGTGGCACCCTGACGCCCCGACAACTTGATTACGCTGCCTTTGACGCCGTGTATGCGACACGCTTGGCCGAGGTGCAGCGTGCCCAGATGGACGAGGACATGCTGCGCCTGTTCCACATGGACTGTGCCCACACCGAGGCGGTCGCTAGGATGATGCTGGCCGGCATGCCGTTCGATGTAGCGTTCTGCCAGAGCCTTGAGGCAGAGTTCACGGAGGAGGTCGAAAGCCTGAAGGAGGGCATTCGCGTATCGCTGTGGGAACCCGGGGACGGCGAGCCTGTCCTGACCGCCACGGGTCGCACCAAGACCGTCAAGGGCTCGGTTGTCATCCAAGACGTACCCTTCAACAGCAGCGACAAGATGGTTGAACGGCTGAACAACGCAGGGATACCCGCCGAGAGCTACAAGTCAGAAGACCTGAAGGCGTTTCGGAACCTTGACCCAGTGGTCCCGGCCATTATCGCCTACAAGAAGTTGACGAAGTTGCTGAACACCTACGTCGAGGGTTTGCCGACGTTCGTGAATCCGAACACGGGGCGCATCCATTGTGACTACAAGGTCACGTCCACGACGACCGGGCGGGCTTCGGTCGAGAAGCCAGCCCTACAACAGATTCCGTCACGGTCGCCGATGGGTGCGCGTATCCGCGAGTGCTTCAGGGTGAAGTCCGGCAAGAAGCTGATCGTGGCCGATTACTCGAACATCGAGCTTCGTCTGGTCGCTGAGTACTTCGGCGAGCAGACGATGGCCAGGGCGTTCAAGGACGGACTGGACCTGCATTTGCTAACCGCTGCGATGATGTACTACAACCTGCAAGACACCAGTTGGGAAACGCTGCTCCCTGCCTACAGGGAAGCCGAGGCCCTGATGGAAAGCGGCGACAAGGTGCTGAAGAAAGCCCGGCAGGACGCCAAGGCTCTGAACTTTGGATTGGCCTACGGGGCCGGGGCCCAGAAGCTACAGGAGCTGGCTTGGAGGGATTACGATATTCGCTGGACGCTTGAGGAAGCGGCGGCCAAACGTACGATGTGGATGACGCTGTATCGCGGCGTGGCACAGTACCATCGAGAGATGGGCAAGCGGCTCAAGGTGGCCGGGGAAGCAGGACTGCTCGTGGCTACCGCCGAGGGTCGCGGGCGTTGGGTCACAGGCTACTCGGAAGCCCTGAACCATCGCATCCAAGGCACCAGCGGCGATATGACCAAGCTGGCCCAGACCTGGCTCACTCACGAGATGCCCCTGCTGCTGGGTGTCCACGACGAATTGATTGCGGAAGTGGACGAAGATGCCGCCGAGGTCTATGCAGACATTATGAAACAACGTATGGTAGAAGCGGGGCAGCGGTACCTGCAACACGTCCCTGTCGTGGTCGAAGTTCATATCGAGGATAGCTGGAAGAAATGAAGTCGTATAGCCACTCCGCGCTGGAGATGTACTCAGCGTGCGGCGAGAAGTACCGTCTTTGGTATATCGCTGACCCGGACAATCGACCCAGCAACGAGAGCTTTCATACCTTGGTCGGCGTTCACGCCCACGCCATCCTTGAGACGTACTACCGCGCCATCAAGGCTGGAACACGCATCCCGCTGGCCGACGCCGCACAGTCCTACTGGGACACGTTCTTGGCGAACGTCAACATCGGCTTCATCGGCAAGATGCTGGATGAGTATCGCACCGATTACGCTCGCCTGAAGTTCAGGGCCAGCAAGGAATATACAGGGCCGAATGCCATTCGCACGGCATCGGGCGAGGTGCCGAAGAATCTGGCGATGACGGCAAGCTGGCAGCAGGCGCTTGGCGCGTCTGGCCTGCCCAAGCGCAAGGTCTTGCTGGACAAGGCGGCGCACAAGGCGGGCTCCATCTGGCAGACGGTCAGTTTCATCGACGTGTTCGTTGACGTGTCTGAAATCATTGAGAACCACACCACGTCTCTCGCTATTCATGAAGTGGTGGACATCGAGTACGAATTCAATGTCAGTGTCCAAGGTGCCGAGTTCCGTGGCTTTCTTGATCTCATCGCCAAGACCCCGGACGGCAAGCTGGTCATCATCGACTGGAAGACCAACAGCCGGACGCACCGCGATAGTTACAAGATCGCTCACCATCCCCAGCTTCTGCTGTACGGGTGGATTTACGAGAGTCTGACGGGCCAGCGCCCGGACCAGATTGCTATTGGGTTCCTGCGCTCAAACGACTTGGTGCTGGCTGAGTACGACGCCGATCTTGCCGAGGAGACCATGGCGCGGCGGCATCGCTTCATCGACGGTATCAACAAGGACGTGTTTCCCATGGCCAGCCCGGTCCAGTTCAACAGCCCGTGTCACAACGGGAAGATGGTCTGCCCGTATCTGGAACGGTGTCATCCCAAGTACGCTGCGGCGGTCCCGGAGGCTGGTAAGTGAGCACGCTAAACACAGACGTTCCCGTATTTCAAGCGTTTATTCGAGCCGAGTTCCTGTACGATCTTGTGCGCGAGAAGGGCGAGCACATCCCCTGCATCGTGTTCGGTGTCGCCAGCGTCCAAGGCAGGGCGCTGGGCTTCCATGTCCTGACCGAGGACGGCGCTCAGATTGCCCGGCTGCCCATCCACGCTCTGTGCTGGAAGGAGTCGGCCCCCTCGCAGGAACTTGACCATCTGCAACTGTGGGACTGCATGAGCTACGAGGTGGCGGTTCACACCTACAGCCACATCGAACGGGCCGCCTGCCGCACGGTCCTGAAGGACGGCAAGTGGTACGACGGCGAGTACATGTTCACGGTGGACTGGTACGGCAGCGAGTACGCCGAGAACCCCGGGGAAATCGGCCACAAGTGCGCGCACATCATCCGGCTTGAGAACGGCAACTTCGCCGCTCAGCCGAACAACCGCATCCTGTGGGCTGACCCCAGTTTCGTCGTCAACCCGTTTGCCGCAAAGCCTGACTACCTAGTCAACACGCATGTCTGGAAGTGCGAGGGCACGGGCAAGTGGGCGACAGAGGCGAGCAGGGCGTATTTCTACGACGTGACCAAGGTGAGCGAGCCCGATGGACTTTGACGTGTTCGTGGATGGTGCCAGGGAGCAAGAGGATGGACGGCAGTACGTCATCCTGACGGACTTCCCGGTGCCTATTCCCGTCGGCGACAAGGGCGTTTATATCAAGCGCACACGCATCGCTATAGACGTGACAGGTCTGGGTCTACCTGACGATGCCGACCAAGCGGAGTTCGAGGAGTGGTTGGACGACGAGCCCGGTCGTAGCGATGACCTCTCGCTGGCGGTCATGCATTTGGCGTGCGAAGTGGCAGCGTCGTCGGCGGTGAGGGCCGAGGCGAAGAATCTGTTTGACGGTCTAGGGAGGACCATTCAATGATTAGCGACATGCTGGTGAAGATGAGCGACGCCTGGGCAAGTGCCGGGGCCAACGAAGACCGCTTGCAAACCCAGTTGGCCGCCGCCATGGCGGTCATCGAGGCGATGCGCGAGTGGGCGGCGCACCCAACCAACGTGAACGTCCAAGCCCTTCGTGCAGCCGAGCATCGGCTGGATGAGACGTTGAAGGGCTGATGCGGTACGGTTCGGTATGCAGCGGCATTGAGGCTGCCACCGTGGCGTGGCACGGCCTCGGGTGGACGCCGGCTTGGTTTAGCGAGATTGAGGCATTTCCAAATGCCGTGCTGGCGCACCGCTTCCCGGATGTGCCAAACCTCGGGGATATGACAACGCTCCACGAGCGGGAGGAATTTCGTGACCGACCCATCGACCTCCTTGTCGGAGGAACACCTTGCCAGTCCTTCAGTGTCGCCGGACTACGAAAGGGACTTGATGACCCTCGTGGCAACCTGGCACTCGTCTTCCTACGACTTGCTGAGCTGGCTCGGCCACGTTGGATCGTCTGGGAAAACGTCCCCGGCGTCTTGTCAAGCGGCGGAGGACGAGACTTTGGTTCCTTCCTCGCCGCGCTGGGGCACCTCGGGTATGGGTGGTCCTACCGAGTCCTGGACGCTCAGTACTTCGGAGTTCCCCAGCGTCGTCGTCGAGTCTTCGTTGTCGGACATCTTGGAGACTGGCGACGTGCCGCCGCGGTTCTTTTTGAGCCATCGGGCCTGCGAGGGGATCTTGCGAAGGGCCGCGGCGAGGGGGTTCAAGTTGCCGCCGACGCTCGCCGTGGCCCTGCGGGCCGTAGTTGGCCAGCCGAAGTAGCATCAACCCTTAATGCGGCGTTCGGCTCAAAGATGGGACTAGAGGATCAGCATATTAGGGGAGGCGCTCCGCTGTTTGTAACCGAAACCCTGATCGCTTTCCATGCGACACAAGATCCGATCAGCGGGCCCATATCGCCTGCTTTGGCCGCAAATGCTCAGATCGGATGCTTAACGTCTACCGCTAAAAACGTTTTCGCAATTCAAGAAAGAGCAAGCTCAATCAATCTTATGAATGGCCTAGGTGGTATCGGCATAAGACAAGATGACGTTGCCTATACGCTGGAAGCCAGAGCTACGCCGCAATCTATTATGAACGCGGCAGAAATTGCCGTGGCCCCCTGCCTGAATGCGTCTCAGTGGAAACGCAACGATCAGTGGATTCGGAACTGGGCGGATGTAACGGCAGCAGAGTACGAGCGCACTTCTATCGTCCGTCGCCTGACGCCCCGAGAGTGCGAGCGGCTGCAAGGATTCCCCGACGACTGGACACTCATCCCATACAAGAACAAGATGGCGCCGGACAGCCCTAGGTACAAAGCCTGCGGCAACAGCATGGCCGTGCCCGTCATGCGCTGGATCGGACAACGCATCGCCCTTGTCAACGCACTAGAAAGCAACCAATGAGCCAAACCAAACGCGCCGCCGAGCGCATCGAAGAACTAGAACTAGCCCTTGAGAAGGCGCTCCAAGAGTGGGAGCATTGTCTCAGGTTCAAGGGCTCATACCTGACCAAGATGGACAAAGACGTGGAACGCATCGACGCCTTCAGGAGGCTGCTTCGTGGAAACTGATCAGTGCCTCTGGTGCGGCAGCGACTTCAAGAAGATGGTCGGCGCCTACAACCGTTACTGCGCTGTGGTCTGCCAGTATTCGGCAGAACGCGCTGATCTGGAGGACTGATGGCCGTCATCAACAGCGATTGCATCGAAGGCATGTCGTGGTTTGAGGAAGGCAGCATTGATGCCATCGTCACCGACCCGCCCTACGAGTTGAACTTCATGGGGCGGGGCTGGGACAACAGCGGCATTGTTTACAAGCCTGATGTCTGGCGCGCATGCCTGCGGGTACTGAAGCCAGGCGGACATATGCTGGTTTTTGGCGCACCTCGAACTTTCCATCGAGTCGCCGTCGCCATCGAGGACGCCGGATTCGAGATCAGGGACACCCTGATGTGGGTGTACTCAAGCGGCTTTCCAAAGTCACACAACGCAGCTCCGGCAATAGACAAACTGCTGGGGGCGATGGGACATCGGGGCATGGCGTTCAACACGGCAGGCGTAGACGCAGGCTTCACTCGGTCGGGCGGGGATATGGAAGCCCACGTGGGCATTACGCCCGAGGCCCAGAAGTGGCAAGGCTGGGGCACGGCGCTGAAGCCGGCGTATGAACCCATCATTCTGGCTCGCAAACCCCTAGCTGGCACGGTCGCCCAGAACCTGCTGACTCACGGAACGGGGGCGATCAACATCGACGGGTGCCGGGTGGGGACAGGAGACGACAGGATCTCTGGTGGGAAAAGTGGCAAGCATGATAACGCGGTTGGAAAATGGGGGTACGCCAAAGAATGCGAGAGACCGATCGGTGGCCGCTGGCCCGCCAACTTCCTGCACGACGGCAGCAAGGATGTTGTGGACCTGTTCCCCGAAGTCAAAGGGCAGGTCGGCATGAAGAAGCTGGACGGTGGGTTTCGCTTCATCGAGAAGGGCGACCTCCAGACCGTGCAGCAGTTCGACGCCGGCACCGCGGACTTCGGCTCGGCGGCTAGGTTCTTCTATTGCAGCAAGGCGTCTGCCAAGGACCGGGACGAGGGCCTGAACGATTTCGATATTCAAGATGCCGGCGGCCTGAAAGGACGTAACGATGGCTCCCTCGGCAGCATCACCAAACGCCGCAATACGCATCCGACCGTGAAGCCCACGGACCTGATGCGGTACCTGTGCAGAATGATCACGCCAGTTGGCGGGACGGTACTTGACCCATTCACTGGGTCAGGATCGACTGGAAAGGGCGCAGTAATGGAAGGATTTGAATTTGTCGGATTTGAGCTATCGCCCGAGTACACTGACCTCGCCAACGCCAGGATCGACGCTGCAAGGCAAGTAGCGTTAAGGCATGCTTGACGTTCGTAAAGTGGTACGGTATGCTTAGTGCAAGTGAAAGGAGGCTTGTGTGAGTAACAACCAGAGTTCGTCGCCGCTAAACCTGCGAGTGACGTATTACATTCCGCAAGAGCTGGATGTGAGGATGGAACAAATAGCGCTCGACCTTAGACTGACACACGGGGTCAAAGTGTCAAAATCGGAACTTGTGCGAACGGGCGTAGAGCTGCTGCTCAGTCTGGGGCCATCAAAGATTTACGAAACACTTAGCTAGGAGGAACAATGAAATCGTCGCGGTATGTGGAGGTGCCGCTTTTGGACGGCGGCACTGCCAAGGTCGAAGCGTGGAGTTGTTCGACACCTGGCCTGCTTATCACGGAATCCAACTGGTTTGGTTACGAAGTCACGCACGAGGAAAGCTTGACCCGCATCTGCGGGCCATTTCAGCAACGTGCTGAGGCGGTGTCCATCGCCCGTAAGCTGGGCGAAACTGGCGTGATGTGGGATATCAGCCGTGAAGAAATCCTAGCCGAGCCGATCATCGCAGACCTGCTGAAGGCGGCCATCAAAGAAGTCACGGAGGTCAGGTGAAGTATCAGCTTGTTTATGCGGACCCGCCGTGGGCGTTCAACCAGCGGGCTGTCCACACCGACACCAAGTTTGGTGGCGGCGTCCACGGGCAGTATCCCGTGATGACGGACGGCGACATCATGGGGCTGGTCAACAATCTGGCGCCGCTGCTGGACGACCAGGCTGTGCTGTTCCTGTGGGCGACCCCAAGCAAGGGTCTGGCCCTGACCCAGCAGGTCATCGAGCGGTGGGGCTTCAGGTACTGCACGAGGGCGTTCGTGTGGGTCAAGACCTATCTCAGCGGCAAGACCTTCCGGGGCCCCGGCTACACGACTGCCAGCAACGCCGAGGATGTTTACATCGCGTTCAAGGGCAAGCCCCTGACGCCCCGCAAGCGGTTGGTGGACAGTGTGATCATCGAACCCCACCCGCGCAAGGACGGCAAG
>Ga0194115_10002352_pt1 | contig 22549 bp, 6 predicted proteins | sample TA2MahsurfametaG_3_FD_148656 | JGI IMG/M metagenome (GOLD analysis project Ga0194115, IMG submission 148656) | Freshwater microbial communities from Lake Tanganyika, Tanzania - TA2015002 Mahale S4 surface | ecosystem: Environmental > Aquatic > Freshwater > Lake | place: Tanzania: Lake Tanganyika... | reverse complement strand
TCTTAAATCAGCATCATCTTCTCATTTTGACTGAAAAATGGCATTCTTCCATTCATTGGATTTTCTCAAAACTGCATTCTAAAATATAGATGATTTTTATGGCTATTTTTAAGGAGATAAATATAATTGTATTTATTGAAAAGTCTTTAATGACTTCTTTTTATAATTTAAAAATACAAAATGTAAGAACATACGAGAATTCAAAGACAGTTGTAGAAGTTACGATAATAATGTATAAAGTAATACCTTGAGACTAAGCTGTAGGCTATAAGTAGTAAGTAAGTCATACATGAGGTATTGTTAGGCTTCCTTCAATCAAACAATCAATAATTTCTATAAAACATATCTAAAAACATATAAGAAGTAAAACATGCGAACTGTCTTCTCAAAGAGTAATTGAAAACAATCAAGTAGGAGCAAGCCAATATGATGCAGCTCAAAATAGATTAGTCCAAAAAAAGTTAAAATGAAGATCAATAGTTTATGATTAGAAAAATTCAATAGTAGAACACCAAATTGCTAGTACAGATTTAAGCATAGTCGATTCAATACAACAAGAAAACGTTAGAAATAATTTAATAAGTATAAAGAATAACCCTCAGTAAAACTGTTGTTTAGAATAGTTTGATGGACAGCATCAAGTCCAATAAATTACTGTAAATGTAACAATAAAAACTTAAATTTCACATATCTAGTTTAATCTAAGACTCTTAGTACAAATAGACATCTTTTAATTAGAAACTAATACATTTTTAAAACTGTCTCAAAAAAGCAGAAAAATAAAAATTGTAGATGTCGTTGGAATACTGCTCAGACATATAAAGGCTAAAACAAGCTATAAGTCTTTTAGAACAAAAAAATTCCAATAATAAGACTGCTTATGAGTAATAGATCCTTCGACTGAGTTAGATTGAAAACTTACTGAAATAGTAAAACGGCAGACTGAATGTTGAACTAGCGGATCAGCTTTAAAACGGCAAACAAGCTCAATCTACAAATACATAGTTGAATCAGTTAATATGTGCTTTGCAGTCTAAGTCTTCTAATCTTTAGTCCTAAAGGAACCATCTTTCTCAAAATTATTAGAAAGCTTCATAAACTCTATAGAATTACAAGAAGTAAAATCAATACCTATTGGTCTAGCTTGAGAAAATCAATCAAAAATATGAATAATTTTGTCAAAAAACTGTTTAAAACTAAAAATAGTAAAAGAATCGATATCAAAATTTGTAAAGAAACATGAAGAATCAGATAGATTAGTTGAATTTATAAAAATAAAAAAATTCCTGTATTTTTAGTAAAGAACTAAATTCTCTGAGGCAGTAGAATGATTTATTGGTAAAGACAAAGACAATACAGTAACAGCTCTTATAATAATAGACAATGAAGCATAAGAGTATTGAGTAGGAAATGAGTAGAATTTCAAACTTGCTGCAAAAGAATATGGAATAAAACGTAATGCTTATCGACTACAATAATATTCAGAACGAATAGCTTGAAAAGACTGAGAATCAAATCAACAATCTGCGAATTAATTAGTAAGCTTCAAGAAAGATCATAGAAAGGTATGAGTCTCAAATAAGCTAAATGCAGAATAGTATTGTCGAGTTAACAAACGAGCAAAAGGCGAATCAGTAGAAGCAAAAACAGTTGGAGTAAAGTTTGTAACTATAGAAGTAGAAATAAAAATATTACCATCTCTATTTATAGGAAATCGGCTTTTTGAAGAGATAGTTGCAGAAGTATCAGCCCAGTAAACACTAGTACTATTACGACATTGAGACACAGGACCAGTCCACCAAATTGTACAGGAAAAGTAACATTTACATTAAAACGGAACAAATAGCTGCCGAAACAAAGAAACTAAAGGTGCAGAACCAAGTATTGAAGAATCAGTTAAGAAGTTTGGTAGAGCTGTATAAAGAGTAGACTTCTAAAAATACAGCCTATCTAGTAAATCTGATCTACAACAAGTGCTTGCAGTTTGTATATAACTCCAACAAATAGTAAACCCAAAAGGAGTCTCCTAAAAATCATAAATTGAATAATACTTTTGATAAGACTGTCCCCAAACACAAAGAAAGCTGCAGCTACTCTGAAATCAAACAGAATTTAAAACATATACAGCAGAAATATTATCATGCCAACCAGGAAAATACCTTTTTTACTTCATATATTGACAACATCTTAAAAAAGTAATGATTTCGGGTGTCTTGTCAAATGAGTGATCTTATTGATAGTCGAATAAAATTTAATATTATTGTTCCTATAGTTTTATTCCTATAAATAATATTATTGTTAAATTTAAATAAGCCATGTCAGTTCGACCCAGCTAATCTTAACTCGCCGTCGATGAGCTGCGAAGAGTAGCTGAAAATATGACAGCCAAGGAGTATTTTCTGAGTGAGCAATAAAAACTACTCAACAAATGGTCCACCAGAGCCAACGAGTTGTTTTCGTAAAGAATTAATGATGTAGAAATACTGGATAAGTCTTAAAGAACTAATACTAACTCAAGTCTTCAGATATTGTTGATAAGTATTCACATTAGTACGAAGAGTTGTACAACCAAAGTCGAAAATAATTCGAAGCTTATTGCATTCTCAATAGAAAAGTAAAATATCGTTCTATGCAGGTCCAGAAAAAAGGTGACTAAATATAAAATTTTGCAGCTTTCTTCAATTCCAAGAATCACAAAAAAAATTTCTTCAACGCCTGGAGGAACTATACTGAGAAAAATAAGAACTTGAGAAAAATGGACTAGAGAGCTTAGAAATACAAGAACACAAGAACCCTCAGGGTCATTATGAAATAATGGCTTGAACAGACAATGAGAAGCACTCGAAATAAGATAAAAAACGAGGTTCTTCAGAAGACTGAAGTTTAGATCTCAAAGATTCAAGGAGATTACGAGAAGCTTATAAAAAGTTTGTAAGAAGTGTTGGAAAAGAAGCTGATTGAGTTGAAGAAATAGGAATAAGAGCACAAGCAAATCCATTAGAAATACGAAAATATGTATACAAGAGCCAAAGTTGAGCAATGAGGACGAAATGATATGATATCGAACTTATCTTTAGAAATGTGCGATAAATACAAGCGATATATTATACATGTGCGTTTTTGCGAGTAGCAAAGAAGCTATAATACAATATATAATATTTTATAAGAGACTGCCTATTTAATTTAGATTATATAGTAAATTTGCGCCTTTTATTAATCTAAAATTTAAAAAATCCTATTATAATTGGCTAAAATTTCCAATTCTTTTAAAATCTAAGAAACATTCCTAAATTATGAATAGATATATGAAAAACAACAAGTTCGACTTTTTCTAATCTCCACACCCCAGAACGAAAGATTGTAACCCAGTTTTTTACATAGTCTATAACCTTGTCAAAGATAGGGACTGTCTTCCACTCGATTCTGAAAATAATGATGTGAACTTTTTCCAAACGCCTGTAAGGCTGAATTCTTTTTGTCCCTTCAGCCCTTACGTGCAGAACGAGCACTGTAGCAGTGAAATGACTGCTAATAAAAAAGGATATTATGAAGAATTATTTATGGAAAACATGTCGAATATTGACAGTTTGGAAGAATATCAGTAAAGCATTAGCTCAATCAATTAAAAATTATAGTACAGTTAGTAGTTATTGATCAATTTGACGCCTTCCAAAAATCCCATCATCGACCACGACTATCTAGATGCAACAGTCAAAAAAGAGGCCTGCATGTTCTCAAGTCCCAACTAGGCCAGGTTCTATTAAAGAGGCCTTAAAAAACTAGCTTTTGAGGCTTTTAACTTTGTTTCAACTCAAAAGAAGACCACTTATAAATAGGTAGCCAAAAAATTGATAAACCAACTCAGCGATTAGAATTCAACTGAAATACAAGTAACGTGTAAGCTATTTAGAGGAAAGGTTAAATGAATATTAAAAGAAGAGTTTACGATGCTTTGAACGTACTAATTGCCCTCGGATTGTTAAAAAGAAACGGCAACAAAATCATCGGCAAAAAGCTCAGCAGTGATTTTTTGTCTCTTGAGGCTGACGCATAAAAGGAGAAACTAAGTATTCATCAATTTATCAAGAAAAAAAAGAATAAAATCTTGTAGAATAGTTTGATTCTATAAAAGGATAGTGTGATAAAAAGTAGTGCCTAGTCATCAAGAAAAAGAAAAGAATCTAAATCATGAAACACCAAATAAAAACCCTCAGAGCTTTGACTCAAAGAAATCAAAGAGAAATGGTGTTTGAAGCAAAAAAATGTATTTCTATGCCCTTTTTTCGTCTATCAGTAAAATAACCATAGCTAAAACATGAGAAAATGGACCTATAACTGGATAGTGATGCCTCTAAGATATACCTAAAACAATAGAATGCGCAAAAGATTTACTTTAAGTATCCATTTAGCTGTCAAAGAGCTTTGGTTGGAGATGCAGACATGTTGATTCATCTCCCTACTCCGTAAGTAGCCTGCCTCAGCCCTATTAAGCTAGATAGAAACAAAAAAATAAAGCTTAGGTGAGCTAGCTATAATTTAAATTGATATTTATTGAGTTTATTCGATTATAGAGTGCAAAAAGAAATCATTTTAGATACTTTGTCAACTTAGATTGATAAATCAGCTTTTTCAATAAAAACTCTTTGCTCTGCGTCGGCTGCTTATGGTCGAGCCTGGCCCTTTGAACCCTGAGCTCTTTTACGTAAGATAGCAACAGATCTTATTTATAATCTATATTTCTTTGTTTGCTTTTCTAAATAGCCTCGATGATTCTCTGCCTGACCATTTCAAGGCCGAAACGAGTTTTAGTACTAACTGCTAGGACTCTTTCGTTTATATTTTTGAGTTAAAGCCGTTTTATTCCTTAAACTATGGATTGAAGCTGATAAAAATATTTTTTATGGTTAATTTTATCGACTTTGGTCATGATGATCTGGATGTCTATATTATACTTGTCAGCTCGTTGCAAAAATAAAATATCGTTTTCTTTCAATCCATGCTCAAAATTTATGCAGACAAATATTTGTGACAGCCTTGATGAAACTTTCATGTACTCATCAGTCAAGCCGAACCAATACTATCTCCTTTTCTTATTCATCTTCGCATAGCCGTACCCTGGCGCATCCACTACTAAACTATCCATATTTCTTATATTGTGAAAATGTAAAAATTTAGTAGTCCCGCACTTCTTAGAAACTCTTGCAATCTTTCTTTTTCTTCTTTTTAGTTATTATTTAAAGATGGAGTTTATCAACGAGGATTTTCCAGTGTTAGATCTTCCAACAAAAAGTAGCTATTTCTTTTTAATGAAACTCATCTTATCTTACTTGATCTGTTATTATAAGAATTTAGGAAGGGTGGTGTACAAAACTTGATGAATGTTGGGCTTATCGATTTGCAGTTTTGCCGTTCTCTGGGCCTAAATCATGTGATCTGGACGTAGTACGGGGAGTATTCGAGGGGAGTGTAATCACTGGCCATAAAGAACGGGTAGTATGCCTTTTTGGTTGAGCTGAACAGCCTCCTTACAAAATTAAACTTTATCATCATATAGCAAATATTATTCATTATTAAATATAATCAGTTTTCAATAAATACTTATTTGAACTTCACATGAAATAAGACAGTAATAATCACAAAGAGGCGCTATAATTTTACAAAAACACGGTATAAAAAATACGGAATCAACAAAAATATGATCCGTTGATTGTTTTGAGCTAAGTTAATAATAAAGCATAAACTCATCATCTAGCTATTCTAGTTCTCTTACACCATAAAAATTTTCTTTTAGACTTATTTTAATCAATCTAAACATAGTATTAAAAAAACACCGAAAAAAAAAATAAAATAATTCAGTAAATTTAAATTGTACTTGCACTTGGATTATCGTCTTTTTTTAAGTATTAAAAAAATTACGAGAAATTTATGAACTTTTTCTAGAAAAAAGTGGATAAAAGAAATATAAGTTAGCTTGAAATAAGTATGAAAAAAAAGAATAAGAGATTTTAAGTATTTAGCCATTTTTATCAATAGTTCAACTAAATAAAGATATCCAATTAATAAAATTATGCGAAAAATGAGGAACTTAACATCTTAGTCTAAAAACTTAGATAATAAATTCCATTAAATGCTTACTAAGAGCCTCTTTTCACCTACTTAAGAATCAGCATTTAAAAATTGCATCATTCTATTATTCGGTAGCTCGATTAAATACACTATGGGCTATGCTGTCGATTGCATTTTCAAAAGGACTCAGAGGAACAAAAGTTATAAACCCTGAGAGAAAACTTTCATAAATTTTTGAATGTGAAAGACTCTTCAAAATAAAAGTAAGATTTCACTATTCACAAACAAATAGTAAGTTACCTGAATTCATATGGAGGGATTTGCTATATCGGAATCGATCTTTCACCCACTAAAATTGCCTATATTTATGGCACTCCCATCGACGAAAAACAAAGGAAATAGATGCTTTAAATTATATTGCTTAAAATTGTGAGAAAAATTTTTCCTGACGATAATGAAAATGATGAAGAAGACGATAAGTAAGAATAAGAAAGAATAGACAAGTAGTTTTAAAAGAAAAAGAAAATGTTATAAAAGACTAATTTAACCGAGGCTAGATTTAGTTATGAGCTGACGAAACACATATCTGTAGACTTCATAAACTTATATGATCCTGAGAATTTGTTCTACGCGCGCTTAAACCAAGCAGTGATTTACGTGGTGAGGATCAAAGTGAAAAAAGGGGATTAATTCGAAGTGTACCACTACGTCAATAGCCACGATATTCCGAAGGCTTACCAGAGGTAAGACAAAAAGGAAAAGTAGCTTTCTATGACATAGTACTACGATCTAATGTATTTGAAGCTGAAAAACAAGAAAGAAAAAAAATACGAATAGAATAAACGAGTATATTTCCATCCACTGTGCCGCTTCAAAAATTATCCTGAAAAAGATAAAAAAATATGATTGATAGTCTATATTTAAGTAGCTTGATATACGATATTCAATGTCAATATATTATACAGCAAGAATCAGACTTCTTTTTGCTTTTGTCAGTTTCGACATAGATTTGCAGCTCATCTTCGTTGTTTTTCAATAACTGCTTGATACAAGTGTTTTAACTTAGAGGAAGATCTTTCTCGTTCTCCTTATACCTGAAGGCCTACTTGGTTTTTTATGTCCCGTCCGAGTACATTTTATTCAGAAATTAGGATATTTATGATAATTTAATGTCCTAGTCGATTTAGACTACAATGCCCTTTTCGTAGTCTAAAGCTATCAAGTTGAGGTTAATTTTACGACCCATTTGCTAGAATTCGATTGTTAGAAAATTATAATTGTTATATTTATACATACTAATCCTAAAAATATTAGTTTTTGATTGATACGGTTAAAAATGAGAAAATATCAATAATTATCATGCTTGTAAGTATTCACGTTTGTAAATACCCAGCCGAGTATGCAAAGAATCGTATAAATGGTTGTCGACTGACCTAATTACGTATAGTTTCTCTAGTTTATATTATATCTGACAGCGTAAGTATGGCTTACGTTGTATATTATATAGCTCAACGTATAAACTGCGATAAAACAAGACTTACATATCATCTCGATCGTGCATAAAATCAATGTTTTAGAAGCTATGTCGATCTCAGCCGACAACCCTCTGGTCTTTATATATTAGTCTATATAGCAGATACAGTACATCTTTGTTTTGCAATCAAGAAAGAGTACATACTCCCAAAACTGCTCAGGATCGACACTATTCTTATAGCTTGATCCTAAATTCTCACCAAGTCTTTTGAAATCGAGGAGCTCAAGCTGAGAGTGATAGTGTACAACAAAGCCATGCCGACGAAGATACCCTGAAAGAATGTTGTTACTTTATTCATTTTGTGCTGCATACTTTCGTGCAATAATTTCATTTCTGTTTCGAAGGAGTTGGTCGTATAGATTTGCTATTATGATTTTTCCTTAGAACTTTATTTCATGTACATTTCTGATATCTGCGTGAACTATCCAGTCCTGATATCTGAATTATCTTGGTTTTACTTTAAATAAAATAGGAGATGGGAGCTCTTTAATTATTTTTCCTGAGAGTTTCGATCGAATCGTTGTTGGGCGCCCTCATGAATTTGAAATTTTAGTCGACCTTATCTTCTTCGCTAAAATTCACGACAAATTATCCGTTAGTGATGTTCTTTGGCATTTTATTTATATTTTCAAAGAATTATTATCTATTTTCACTAAATAACGAATAAATATACAACATAATCAATAACTAAATATTAATTCTATTCTTTTGAAGATTAAGTAAATTAAAATCATAATTTTCTCGCCTTACTCTTTTTCAAATGCTCAACTAAAGTATTGTTATATTATTTCAAAATTTTATTTTAAAGGCGTAATTGATCAAGTGACTAATTTGGTTTCTGCATAGAAAATAGCTTTTTTGATACTTGTTCGTTATTTTTATGTACATTTTATTTATTTTTCAAAGCTTTCGTGCACTCAGTGCTTGCCTTGATTTAATCTTTTTTTTCACAGTAAGGGTTCTATCTTCTCGACTGTAAAATATTATCTATCTGAATATTTATGTTCTCGTTCTATCTCTCTTATCTCTCTTTAATTTCAGTTTTAGCTGGTGTTTGAAAAATTGCTGGTACCTAATCAATTTGAACTCTCTCCAGTTTCATCTGGGCTATTTCTTCCTCTAATTTCAAATTTTTTTCTTGTATTAAATTTATATCTTTGAGAAACTAATCTGATTTCTGTTTTTATTCGATATACTTCTAGAGTATTTCTCGATATTTTGATTCCGATGTCTCTAACTTCTGTTGGAAATTCAGACATTTTTATTCGGATCCCTTTAGCTTTTATGAGATGAATCTGAACTTTTATGACATTTAGAGCAATTATTAATTTTTTGACTCCAATTACTCAATAAGTTGTGCAATCTTGTTGTGCAACTAGATCTACCTTTCTATAAATTTGTTCTCTAATTCAAGCATATCTTTTTATTGTTGCATAGCCCATTTGTTCCAAGACAAACAATGCGGGCATTAGTTGGCAAATTTGAGTAAACTTTGATTGTCTTCATAGAAACCGCTCTTTTCAATTTAATTTTCTTTTCTAAGGGTAGTTTTTTGACTATTTATCTTAATAAATATTCAAATACCTAAGATCTATTTCTAAACTGTCGCTTTTATTTTTTATCAGTTGCCGGCGTCAGTCGAATAGATTGTTTTACAAAAGATTTTATCTGTGAGAAATCTTAGAGTGCGAATTTAGATTATGTTTCTTTTGAAATGCTGCTCATTTTCTATTAATTTTATAAATAAATTCTAATGCTAAATATAATACTAAAATAGATAAACCGGCCAATCATTACTGCTACATCTTAGCCTATGCTCTTTATTTCAAGCCTTTTGACTTCTTCTCTTTCTTTTATTTAGACTTAGATTTCTTCTTTTTCTCCTCCCTACTTTCCTCTTACTATTCCTTTACTTTCTCTTTTCTCTTCGTTTTCTTTGAGCTCTTCGATTAGCTGGAACCCTTAAAATGCTCTTTAGAGTCTTCAGTCGCCTACTTTTTTATTTCAGCTGTGTCTTTAGGCTTTCCGTAGAGTTTGGCAGTCATTAGTCTGGCTATGTCCTGCAAATCCACATTAGTGGATCTTTGCTGGCTGATCCTCTTGTTACGATCTCTTTACTATTACTGGCTTTCGATCCTTATGGTATTCTATCGCGACTATCTGATTTTTTTGCCTTCCTAGCTTTCGTAAAACTTCAGAGGAGGGTCCACAACGGGTTTTATCCTTTCGGGACCTCCCCACCAACTCTGGTAGTATTCTTTGACTTGCCAATCCAGCAAAGTGTAGTAGTATTGTCCGGACTTGTTCCAAATGTCCTCAAGAAACTGCCTCACTGTCTTGTCAAAATCGTAAACTGTGTATTGAGGCTTGAAGATTTTGTACTTTTAAGGTTTGTGTTTAATAAGCATCTCTACAAGTCTTCTGTGATCAATTATATTAATTTTGGCCTTGAGAAAGTCGTATTATTGCAACTTGTTTTTATTGAACAGATCTATGTATTTTCTGTCGAGAGTCACAGTGTGATTATTAAAAAATATGTGTGCTAGGTCTTCGCTGATCAGTCCTTCGGCTCTGCACAGCTATACGATGGTATTTAGTATCTTTTTGTCAAGGTAGACAATGCTACCGTTGTCGATAAAATTGAACTAATCTTATATTTTCTTGACACAGTAAACCTTTTCGTTATTGTTTTCCTAATTTCCAGCTGAATTCCGTTTGGCAGGGATCTATTACTCCATAATATTTTGTGGATGTCGATTGATAAGTCTATTAAAGGATTCCTGCCTTTAGTTGCCTGCCTAACTTTTAATATCATCGCTCTAAATCTCCATGGACTTTATCGCCAATTCGCTGACAACTAATGCATTTTCTAGATAACTAATAGATCGATATGAAAATAAAAATTATATAATCTTAAAGAGTAATCAGGCCCTAGCTGCCTATTTAATGTTGTCTACATACTTATACAACTATACTTTTTTTCTAGCTATCAAAATCTATACGCCCTTAGAGTAAACCTTCAGTTAACCTATTTTCTACTTAATCTACAAATAATCTTTATTTATCTAATCATATTATTTATTCACTGTCGACTATTGCTGCTTAAACTAGCTATAACTTGCCTTCAATTTCTATAACTTCAAAGACGGGGAGCCTTCTTAAGATTTTATAGATTTCTTTGACTAGACTGCTGCTAACTACTGTTTCCATTAAAAATTCCTATTAAAATTAAATTTGATGTTTTCAGATAAGAATAGAGGAATGTCTTAATGTTTGTACTAGATAGGTTTTTTGAGGATTTTATCATTTTTAGTTTCCAAAGGTTTTGATTATGATTTTTAGCCAGCAAAACAGCAAAACATCTAAATATAATCTTATCAATATAAAGTTGATTGTATAGTTTATTACAGAACTAAAAATCCTACATTAAACTATATTTGTCTGAATGCCTTTGAAGTAGGTCTCAACAGCCATTTTTTTAAATCATTCTTTTTAATCGATCCAACTATAATCAAAATGATTAACTTCTGATATAATTTTTTGGAGGCATGGAACTAGATTAGGACAACAAATCGTAAGCCGAAGGATAAAACCTATAATAAATGCTTGATGATCTGGGACTGGGAGACGACGCAGCCAACTTCGAAGCCTCGAAGAAAGACTCCACAGTTTTCATTATTGACTGTTCAGAGCATATGTTAAAGAAGATATAGGGCGAGGAGAAGTGCCAGCTCTAAATGATATTTGAAGGCTATTACAATTTCTTGCAAAGGAAAATCATTGCAAATGCTAGTGACAAAGTTGGACTCATCCTCTATAATGTGAATAATACTCAGAATAGCATCAACCAGGAAAACATCTTCAAAGTGCACTCGCTCGATAGCGAAGTAGACGCAAGGAGAATAAAGTAGTCAAGTTTCCTTTTTAAAGACTTCCAGTCTAAATTTGGAGGGATTTCAGGACCAAAGGTATCCATTAACTTCGTCCTTTGGGAGTACGGCGCTGAAATCAGCAATCTGAAGCCTTCTGAGTATTACCTTAGAGTCTTTCTCTTTACAGCAAACGACAACCCCCACCCTATTGGCGACTAGGAAAGACAGCCCAGCATTAAAAGAGCCCAATAACTAGCGGCAAAAAATGTGCAAATATAACTGTTTCCAATTAGAACAGCCAAAAAGTGTTTCTTTGATATTAGAAAGTTCTACCAATAAGTAATTACTTTTGATCCTGATGAAATAAACTCGACTGTTCTTGACAGCTCATCAAAAATACTTGATCTCCAGGAACGGCTTAGGCAAAAATAATTCAAGAAGAGAACCTTAAATAGACTCACTATGAAGATAGGAAAGTAGACAGACTAAGAGGGAAAGTAAAAAAACGTATAAGTCGGCGTGAAGATATACTCTTTGTTCACCAAAGCTAAAAAGCCTTGTCCAAAGAAAGTGGATGCGAAGTCCAACAAACTGCTTCAGAGGATTACAAAAAAATTGAATTCAAAAGGCTAGATTTTATTTGATGGAGTAGTAGGGACTTACTACCCTCTCGGTGGCGAAAAGATAAAGATTAGCAAAGACGACATGAACAAAATAAAGAATCTCGAGCCGCCTGGAATGACGCTTGTCGGCTTCAAACCCAAAAACTTAATAAAGCCCTACTACAATTTAAGGACTTCCTATTTTCTTTATCCAGATGAAGATCACATAAGCGGCTCCTCCCAGTTCTTTGACGCCATGATCGGCTAACTCACCAAACAAAACCTAGTCGGAATAGTGAAGCTAGTGCCAAGAAACAATCAATAGTTGCGTTTCGCAGCCCTCTTTCCCCAATAGGAAAAGTACGATGAATAAGATCATTTTCAAACTCCTCCAGGCTTCAATATGGTCATCCTGCCCTTCGCAGACGACATAGTCAACTTCATCGGGGACAAAACAATCGTCCGACCTTCGCCAGTTTCTACCGAGCTGATTCAAGTGACCAAACTGCTGATCAACAACCTTACCATTAACAATTTCGATTTCAGGGATTTCTAGAGTCCGTCTTTGCAAAAGTTCTACAGCCACTTGCAAGCACACGCCCTTAACGAGAAGTAAATTCAGCTTAGGCCTGACTTGCTCGAGCCAGATGCTTAAGGTTTTAAGGCCTACTCTGATATTATTGAACTGGTAAAAGAGACAGTGATGATGGATTGCTAAGGGATTGGCTTAGGATCAGATGTGCTGAAGTAGGAGTAGGTTTAGGGCCATGGGGCGAGAAAGGGCAAAGTAAAGAAGTAAAATGTGAAGCTTGAGAATGCAAAACGAGAGTATAACTCAATATCAAGCAGCGAAAAATTAACAAAGTCGGAGTAACAAAACATCCAGTTGATTATGCACATCGAGAATTTGATCTTGTAAGGCAGTCTGAAAGATTTGAAAGTAACAGAGTTAAAGGAGTACCTGCAAATTCACGGGATGGACCAGAAAGGCAAGAAGTAGCAACTGATAGATCGCATATTGGTGTTCATGTAACACAAAAATTCAGTTTGATTTCATAAATTCCTCTTTTACAATCAACATTCGTATAAAATCAACTGCGTTTTTTTTCATTAAGGATTTTGGTTCAATATAGTTTTGAGTCTTGTTTTGAGTAGAGACTCAGGATGCTTCTAGACCAGGCTATTGATTTCAGACAGAAGAGAGTAGAGGATGTTTCTCTACTCTATCGATTTGTCCACCAAGTGCATCATTCTCCAGTTCAACTACATCTTCTATTTCAAGTCCGACTCAAGCCCCTTTACGTATTCCCCAACTCGCTCTATCTTTAGCTCCGCTTGTTTCCTATTAAACTGTTCCTCACTTTCCCTGAGCTCCTCAGCCTACGCCCCGACTTCCCACTCTCTTTATGAAAGGTAGGCCTCGTTTGGTAGAAGGTGATTGTTCATCTAATTCAGTTATTTTCCTTGTTTTTATAAAATGAGTATTCTCTTTTCGTAAGCACCGTAGTACTACAGACTTTCCTTCCCGTATTTATTGCTGTAACTATAGAGCCACTGCAAAAATATAATATTGTCGTGAAATTTGCCTTTGCTGACCTTTTAAAACGAGAAAGGCTGAGTGATCTTTAGCTTCTTGATGGCTTCTTCGATGATCTTCATATTTCTCAGATTGTCTTCAGGGTATTTGGTCTGTAAGTTGAGTCTGAAAAGATTGACAGATCCTGGATGAATGGCGTCGATGATTTGAGCGTAGGCTACTCCGTCGCTGAGCATCTAGACTGAGCTATACTAGGTCTCCATAAGTCGATTAATCCACTACAACAATTAGTGCCTTCCCAAGTTCATTTAAATTTAAACCTCTACAATAATACTATAATAATTATTAATGAACTGTCTAGGTCATAATGCATGCCAAACATTGGTTTGAATTTTTAATACTATATTTTCACATAATTTATAATTTTAGAATGTTAAGAGCTACGCTTGAGGTGAATCTAGATTAGAATAAATTGAAATAGAAAGAAAAACAGACCTTTAAGACAAGGTAGTGGGCTTCCGGCATAAGAGAAGAAGAACCGGCCCACATGCATCTGCATATTTATAACTTTTTTATCACATAAGGGTACTACGATCTCGCTGAAACTTTCGCAAAGGAGGCCAGACTTTAAAGTATTTTCGTTCTAAATAAGCAAAGATGGTAAGTCCAAGGGAGATCCACGAAAGACTACTCATAAAAGATCTGATAAAGCAGAACAGAATCGATGAGGTGATCTAAAAAATATAGCAGTACGAGTTTGAAAGAAAGGATTAGGAGAAACAGTAATAGCTCATGTTTACTCTGAAATCATTGAAAATTATTAGTCTGATCAAAGAGAATAAAGTGGAAGAGGCAATAAGTTAGGCTAAGTAAAAGCTTCTGCCCTATGTAAAGTTAAAAGTACTCTTTCCTTTATCTCAGTATGAATGGACGGGAAAAGTAGAGAAAGTTATGAGTCTCATGGCTTTCGTCCACCAGAATTAGTGTAAAAATAAATATCTGCTTTCTCCTTCGTACAAAAACAAAATAGCCGATGAGGTCAATAGCTTTCTAATTGGTAATCAGTATCAATAGTCCTTGAAAGTGCTGCTAAACTTGGGTAAGTGGTGCTAACAAAAGCTGGAAGATTACGCAAACTTCCCGCACATAAACCCTTGGAGCTACGATCTTTTTAATATCTGATGCAGTGATTTGTTTGAATTAGTATAATGGAATAAAATGAATTAATCATTATCAAAGTTCTTAGCTTCTTGACTCTTGCTCGACGACTGGCTCAACCCATTCGTACTCAGTGTGTTCTTTAATCCACGAAACAATTCCTTCTGCGTTTCTGTCCCCGTTAAAGTCCAAAGGCTCAGCCGACTTGTCTTTCCTGTAATATTTAAGAGTTGGGAATCCCTCAATATTCACACCTTAAATTTAGTTTTCAGTCGAATCCACTTTGATCAAAAGAATGTTTGGGTTGTTAGCCAATTGCTTGGCGGCTTCTTAGTAAGGGGCTGCCAGAGTTTTGCAGTGGCCGCACCAGGGGGCATAGAACTTAACTAAAACTTATCTTTCGGAATCTAAGACCACTTCTTTGAAGTTCAATCCGACAACTACTTGGACAGCCTATCCATTAGGTTCTGGAATTGGGGCAGACTTCAGGAAAGGTCTTAGTTATCCACTAGCGATTCTTGAAACAAAGGATGCCAAGGCTTCAGATGTAATTTATGCACCGTCGAATCTGTACTTGAGTTGTTTTTCGCTGAAGAAAAGGACTTTGGGAGTTGAGCTGACATCAACACCGAGATATTCGGCAAGTCTGTCGTATAGTCCGTGGCCATCGTTTTTAGTTGAGAGGGAAAGAATGAGGCCTTAGGGGTTGGTGGAGTCGTATTCTTTGAAAGCGTCGAGAGCGGCGCTTTAGGCAGTTTCGTCTCCGAGGAAGAGGAAAAGGGCCTGGGCCTTTTTCTGGAAGATGGCTTCGATGGCGTCGTTATTGAATGGGATGACTTCTGCAGTGGCGAGGAGGACCAAGACTGAAAAGAGGATCAACTTCATAGATATCTAATTTATATACGTATTATTATAACAACACATCTTGATCGTTTGAGATAATCATATTGATCACAAAATATACTATCATTATATTCAAATATATGATGAGCACCATACTTTATTTTTTCAAATCTAGAAAATGATACTACGTGTTTCAATACTCAATCGGTTCTTACTATGATCCCGACATATTAATGCCTTTTATCAGTTTATTTTAATCGTAAATATTCTATTTTCTTGTTTAAAACTTTTATTTCGATTTGTATGACGCTACTATTTTCTATGCTTTTTCATTTGACTCAGATCTTTTTCTTCCTTTCACGTTCCAAAGGCCTACTTTCTTTTATTCCTTGACGATTTTATTACTATTTTCAGATTATCTACCAGAAATTTATCCTGGGATGCCTTATTTAGCAATTTTGGCCAACTTATCCTTCGATTTTTGTCTATCTTACCTACTCTCTTGTTTTTATCTATTATTTTAAAATTTATTATATTACTTGATCGTCTTATTATTCTATTTTCTTAAACTATAATCTTAATTTTTATCATATGCAGCTTCTTTATTATTTTTACTTTAACTTACATAATTTTAACAATATTCTATCCTTCTTTGTTCATAGTTTTTTCGTTACTATTTATAAGTTCTTTGAGCGTCTTTTTATTTTGTTTCTTCTTTGTCTCTTGACCTAATTTTCTTTTATCTGGGCCTGAACTATTACCTGAAAGATTACTTTCTTTTCGCCTTTCTAAATTAGTGAGACATCGAATCTTATAAATCAGAATACCTTTAGCATGATTCCTTTTTGTTATTATGTCTATATGTCTATTTTTTCCTCTTTTTATCCCGAAAATTTTCGTTTCGACCATTTTTGAGTTAATTGAATGAACTAGCCGATTAAGAATTTGAAGATCGGTACCTTTCTCTTGATCTAGATCTATCCCGATTTTTTGTATGCTAAGTTTTAGAATAATTGTTGGGCTATTTTTTACTGCCAATTTATTTCTAAGATCTCTAAGATTTCCTTTTATTAATATAAGCCCGTTAATTTGATTGACATGAAGTTTTAATATTTTACCCCAATCCTTATTCTTTTCTTTTCCAATAACTATTTTGAGCACCTTTCTATTCAAAATGCTCCATTCTATTATTTTAATTATTTAACGGGAGAAGGCATGGAGGTGGGAACGGACATTTTATCTTTAACTGTGAAGGTGGAGGTGGAGGTAAAAGAACATAGGGCCTTGTCTTTTATTTGAAAAGTATTTATTGTTTGGGCTCAGTTGAGTTGCAGGACTGGACATGCTAGATTTTAGTTTCATTTATATTTTTTAAAAGTATTTGATTCTGAGGCAATTATTTTATTGGCTCCTTGTTTGATCCATTTTAGATACTTGAGATACGTTGTAGCTAAGGGTCTTTTGACGTATTTTTATTGATTTATACATCTTTCATCATATTTGCTTACCGGAAAACTTACTAAAAGTGTTATCTTTAAAGTTTAGCGATTTCGCAATCATGGCATATCCAATTTAGATCTCTAACTTTCGATTTATCTCTAGAACTCAGACTTAAATAGTTTTTGTGGCCCTTGCACTAATTACAGAATACCAGAATATTCATCTATTACTTTCTTTGGTTTATGGTTTTGGCAGAGGCATTCTAAGCTAGATCAGCATTTTATTATCGCTTTTTATCGACCATCCTCTACTAAAGTATGTCCTCCATAAGAATTTATAGTTTTTTCTTGCTTTCAATTTAAAACTTATTTTTACAGATGCTGCATCTACATTCTGAGAGACACACTATGCATTTGTTGAAAGCAGACTCATGGTGAGAATCGCTGGGTAGATAGGTCGAAATACACTAGTAACAAGTAATATTTTTGCAGCCACTGCATTCATAATAGTAGCCTCTTTCAGTCAATAATTTACACGCATGACATTTCTAAAACTATCGGCCTTGAAACTTTTATCTACTTTTTTTTAAACTTTAGAGGAGGCTTTTAAACTTTTACTTTTGTGGCTAGCCTTTTTGAAACTCATTTTTGCGCTTCATGCTGAGATTTTTTGATGAGACTTATTTAAAATCATCAATTTAAGTGTAATTATTATATGTTCTGATTTAAGTCTCACCTAGCTGTTCTTAAATTTTTTCCCTAGATGCATATTTGATGAACTAGTAAAAAGCATTTATGTCGCTAGACTAAAACAGCAAGATTCTTTTTAGGTGAATAAAAAGCAGATTTATTTTTTATTAGTTTGTAAAATCCTTTATCATCCCATAAACATCGCTCATATCTTTCATATTTTGTCGCACTATCTCCTGAGCTGTCTCGATCAACTTCCCATCTGATATAGCTTTTACTTTAAAGGTATTTATTGTGGTAAGATAATTATGGCACAAGAAAATATTTTGAGAGTTTATATATTAAATCCTTAGCCTCGCTATTTATTAATATTGGCTGGCGTAGACATAATGGTTTTTGTACTTTTTTTAGTCTAATAATTCTTTAATATTTTTATAGTAAGGCACGACGATAGCCTATGGAATCCTAACATTGGACTATTTATTATAGTAGCTTTAGTAAAAAATAATCAAATCTTTAAGCTCTTTCTTGCTCCATTTTGAAATCCTTTTGATATGAGTAAGCAGTTAAGCGGTTGATTGAGTCAATGGCAAAGAAATTATAAAAGGATTTTATTTATTGATCTACTTATAAAGATACCAATATTTGAAAAGCTTTTAAAGTCTTATTTCATTTTTAAACTATTTAGGAAATTAAGTGAGTTAAGCATATTTTGTTCTATTTATTTGGAAGTTTTAAATCTAAAACTTTACCTGGCTTTACTTTAAAGAAGTATTAATTTTTACAATTGATCTCGAAACCATCAATTATTTTTAGACAAACCTGTGTCGATCCTACACGCTGCAGAAAACGCTCAGCAAAGTTCCATCGTTAAAGAAATATGGCTTTTAATTATATTACTTACCTCTGTTCCATATGAAAGAGTTACAAAAGAATAGTTCTTTAAGAGGGGCTAGCCTGATGCCGGAGTAAATAACAATAAAATCGTTTCTGCTTGAGCTTTATCGTTTTAACTGCGCTTCGAAAGGTGAAGAATTTTTATAGTTATGTCCATTGAGGTTCTTTTCCTGCTATCTTGAGCGGGGGAGATCATTGACGATGCTCAGTATGTTGAAATCCATTTAGCAAATTTCTTATATTTATCGGTTAGCCTCAGTAAATTCAGATTAAAACCCCAAAGCTATCTTTGCGTTATCAAAATAAAGCATAAAGTCTCCAATCGGTATTTTGTAAGGCTACATCAATATATTCTAATCTCGGTATAGTTTCTTCAGCCAGTGCGGAAACTCTATTTCTTCATATCTATTTTTAGGCCATCCTTCTATATTGTTTTACCTGTAGTATTGGCTAACTGAATAGCACAGTCTTATTCCTAAAATTTTTTTATTGAAAATCAGGTATCGTCCGAAGTAAATAGATTTGGCTTTTGGCTTTTAGTTGTGCTATGCTGTTAGGTGAAAAGGCAGAGAAATATCGATCAAAATGCTTTAGTAATCTTTGTTTTTAATTATTTGCGAAAGAAGCTCTTAGATGCCATATGTAAGAATGCCGATATGCGAGGGTATGAGTTGATAGGAAGAGTCTTTGCGAATAGCATGTTCGAAAAAAGATGGATTACTTAAATCAGTAGTCGGCGTTGTTACTGTGAGCAAAAGCCCATTATTCTTATTATTTCTTTCGCTGTTCATCCCGCCTCTTAGTTTATATATATGCCTAAAATAATATTAGATCTCTATCTATAATTATACAATAACATATAATTCCATTCTTAAAACCATTCAAAAAAGAACCTGGCAAAACAACAAAAAAAAAATTGATTGTTCTTTTATTCAATAATACTGAATCCAAATAATTTTATTTTATTTATAGCTTTGAATATACTCTTCTATTATTATTATTAGAATTATAAAATAGAAATTGTGTGCTTAAAATAATATCGCATGTCAATAGGTTTTTAGAACAGCTAGATTTTAAAGTTTGATATGGTTGAATCTCATGCACAACACTCAGCTTGCAGCCTTAAACAAAATAACCTTAAAAATACGCTGATCGGCTGTTAAAGAGCAGACATCAAGCTTGCCTTGTCTAACACCAAAGCAATTAGCAATCGGTATTAAGACAACAAAAAAGTACTGTACAACGTAAATGTCAATTATTTCAAAAAGTACGGTTCGGGTATATATCTCTTTTTCGCCTTTGCCAAAAGACTGTCGATTTGTTTCATAGTACTTGCGATCATATATTGCTTTCCCATTCTTTATAACTATCGTAACGGCTAAGCCTTCAAAAATGACGTAAATGGGGGTATTGGGGTAATACTAGCCAAGACTTCAATAGCCAATTTCAACAACGACCCTCATATAATCAGCAGTATGGACACTGAACTCTCCCAAAAAAGTAAGATGTACAATGCGATTCCGGACATCATAGTTTCTGTCATATTCGTATGCTTTTATCTTTACTGGTAGTTCAAATCTGATAAGATGACTGAGGAGATCAACTAAACAACTTAGTTATAGGCTTATCGGACATTGTAACTTGTAGATTTTCCGAAAGACGCAACCTAATAATAAATCTAAGCATTTTTTTCTCAGTTTGGACCGCTCAAAGAAATAGCTACTGTCAAAAACTACAGTGAAATAATATCATTCTGTAAGGAAATATATGAGATTGAGTAGTAAAAAAAGTAACTTCTAATAATGCAGTAACGAACATAAGATAAGTAGTAGAAAAAATATCTAGCCTCATAAGTGTAAAATATGAATTCTGAAATAGACAATCTACAGAAAGAAGCACTCAAATACCAGAAAGAGGCCTCTTAAGAAATTATCAAGTATTTTATAGTCTTCGAAAGTCCTATAGATAGAGTCAAAGCGCTCAAAAAACTTAAAAAGTATGGAAAAAATTAATTCAAATTTAACGACAGAACCCCTGAAAAATTTAAATTAAACGGTTAAAAAGTGACCGTGACACCTTGTCACGATGAGCCTGGGTAGATTATTTGGTAGAATCAACATATAGGTTTTAAAAGTCGATTTGCAAGGTTTATATTGCAGCTTTTGCTGATATCTTGTCTCCTAATAATTGCTTTTCTGATAATATCGACTTTGAACTTGGCCACTCCGGCAAATGCTTCCTACTTGGATACATCAAATTATACTATTTCGACTATAAGGAACGTGAGGAATAGAACTATTTAATATTCTTGGTGTCTATCGAATAAGGATTCACAAGATGCTCAAATCAAAAGCTTCTGTGATGATCACATATCCAACTATTACAAAACAACTGCTGTCGGCATTCTCATTACCCTTTTAATAGTTATTATAAAAAATGTGCTTAAAACAATTGTAATCAAACTGTCACATTTTCAAAGGCATAAATCCTACACTTAACAGTCTGCTGACATTATGAAAAACCTATTCTACACCTACGTCATCACCACTGTTCTTATTCCGTTTTGCCTGCAAGCCGAACTATTTGGAGTAGATTTGAAAAATTCTATACTCCTTTTTTTCAAAACTGACGTCATCATATAAAATGCTTCGCTGTTGGCAACCTATGACGACTTCAAGCCTTATTGGTTTGCTTAAATTGGGTACAAAATATTCCTGATAGTTATTATTGAAGCTTTGCAAGTGCCTCTGGTCAATCCTATAATTAGTTTCATCTCTGAAAAAATCAAACGCTGCAGAGCCCAGAGTATATTGACCCAAAAATCTATGGAGAAAGTTTTGAAGCCATAGGAATTTGAAATATAAGATCATTACGCAAATACTTTATTGATTCTATTCATAGCCTTTACTTTTTCAGCTGGTATGCCAGTAATTATGATCTCTTGTGCTATTGGATTTTTCCTACGGTATTTTTACTTCAAGATCACTTTCATAAGGTTTAGCTGCATTCCGAAGTCTTTAGATGAAAATCTGAATGAAACTATTATAAACATGTTGCCGTTTGCTTTGCTCCTACATTTTTCGATCGGAATCTGGATGTATGGGTCTAATTACATGTTTAGTGATACTAGTAGTTTCTTCGACTCCAAAGTAACTCTGCTTTTATATAGAATTCAAATATTTTCATAAAAAGATTATCGAATTGCTGGTATTATAGTCTTGCTTTTTTTATTTGCGCCTTGGTAGTTATTCTCAAAATGATATTCTACGATCTCATCTATGAAAACTTAGAACAAAAGAAAAGATAGTAAAAGATTCCTACAAAACAATTTATCTAAGCAAAAAAATAGAAAAACCAAAAAGATAACGTGATAAAAATGATAGCCTTTAGTAATATGAATGATGATAAGACGGCCATGGATTGCCCAATAGATACATCAGTCATGAAAAAATCAAAGGTGTGTTTCAAAAAGGCAACGGCTATTACAACATCCTATAAGATTGAAAACAATCCTGATTACTTTTAGGTAATGGCAATTATGGGCCAACTCAAAAACAAATAGCTGAAAAAATGATTAAAATTTTACTTTATTAGAATTTTTTATATTTGATTGAGTAAACATAAATCATGTTCTCTTTTTACCCGAAGGCATTTTTACTTAGTTGAAAAGAACATACTGATTGACCAAAGGATCGTATTTTCTCAGCGTCAACTTTTTTAGTGTATTACTTGTTTATTGTATGAATACATTGTGGGTTTGCTGCCGACATAAAAATATCCAGTGCCTGCGGAGCTGAGCAGTCTGAACAAAATTTTTTTCTTGTTCGCCATTATTAGTTTTAACTCGATTAAAAAATAATTATGAAATATGCTATTATTAGCTTTTATGCATATTCAAACAAGTTCATAAA
>Ga0194115_10002340_pt1 | contig 22601 bp, 24 predicted proteins | sample TA2MahsurfametaG_3_FD_148656 | JGI IMG/M metagenome (GOLD analysis project Ga0194115, IMG submission 148656) | Freshwater microbial communities from Lake Tanganyika, Tanzania - TA2015002 Mahale S4 surface | ecosystem: Environmental > Aquatic > Freshwater > Lake | place: Tanzania: Lake... | reverse complement strand
CATTCCAGAAAATGGGTGTGAAGTATATCGTGTTGTCCAATATCAACAAGGACATCACCCGCATCACCGATTCGGGAGAGCTACAGCGTCTGCTCAGGATTGAGCAAAAAGCTCATGATTTCACCAGGGGCCGCCGCCCCGGAGCGAGTCGTAACGCAGTCGACATAGCTGTGCCAGAGGGCACACCGATTCCTCATGCTGTAGGTGCGGTGTCGTTCGACAGTGGTGGTGGAGGCTACACAGCTCCGTCACACTTTGGCTTAGGTAATCAGTTCCTGCATTTACAGAAGCCAGGCAATGCAACCAGTACAGCTGGACCTCGCCCTGACGTAAGTACGGCCCCTGTCGCTGCTCCCTCCACTGCAGGCTTCGAGGGCGCCAAGCGTGGCATGATCGGGCTAAATAAAGAGATGGAGCGGTTTGACCGCCTTAACCAAGACATCACAAACAAAGAAAACCTAGACAAATTCTTCAAAACCCTGGCGCCCAACATCCCCGTCCAGCAGTTCCGTGATGTCGTTATTGAGGTCAAGGCATTCGCTGAAGCCTCGAAGATGGGACTTGATCCAGAGAAAACTGCAATCTACGCTAAGCGGCTAGCCGAGATCGCCAAGTTCGAGGAGAATATAAAAGAGGTAATCAAGGAGGCCGGGAAGCTTAGAGGCATGACAGCCGCGCAGCTCAAGGCCTTGGAGGATGAGATGCGTAAACGCTTCTACGGCCCGGGCGGCACGAAGGAGCAGCTTGACACAGAGGTCAAGCTCCGCGAAGCAGCGCTGCACGCGGAACGCCAGAAGGCAGCGATTATAGATCTGCAAAATAAAACCCGCCAAAGCAAAACAGACACAGATAACGCGATCATCGACGCCCGAGCTGGAATAGCAGCTGGCCTTGTCTACGACCCCCGTGAAAAGCGTCGCATAGCGGCTGAGGCCGAGATAGCGAAGGAAGCTGCAGCAAACGATATGAAGCTGCCGAATTGGCGTACTGAAACCACCGATGCGGCGGCAGAGATAAGGGCAGAGTTCGAGAAACTTAGACAGCAAAAAATGTTTGACGCCGAGCGTTTAGGAGAAGTCGACGCAGTCGTTGCAAAAATGGAGATGATACGGGGGTTAGCTGGCGAGATTGGCGGCGCAATATCAAATGCCATGACATTTGGGCTGCGCGATATCCTCACAGGTGCCAAGACTGTGAATCAGGTTCTTGGTGATATGTTCCAGAGCATCGGGGACTCGTTCATAAAGATGGCCGAGCAGATTATTACGCAGATGATCACGATGCTTATCTATAAGTCGCTGCTAGGCATCTTTGGCATGAACACCGGTGGTGAGGGAGGTTTGGGCGGACTATTCGGAGGACTCTTCGGTGGAAATAAAGCATCAAGTGGTGGTAGTGCTGGTGGGGTAGGAGTCGGCGGCCTGTTTGGCGGAGGGCTCGACCTGGGCGGATCTCTGGGAATTGGATCGGCCAGTGGTGGTGGATTCTCACTTCCACCCGCCGATTCGGGTTTCATGAACCTGCCCCACATAAGGAGCGCAAACGGAAATATCCTGGTTGGAGGCTTCCAGGCTTTTGCCAAAGGCGGCATCGTCAACCGTCCCACCCTCGGCTTGGTCGGGGAAGGTGCCTACAACGAGGCCGTGGTGCCCCTACCCAACGGGAAGGCGATTCCTGTCGACATGAACCAACAAGCCGGGAATACTGTTAACACCAACATCACCGTTAATGTTGATAGTCAGGGCGGAACTCAGACAGAAATGACAGGTGATCAGGCCGGTAAACTCGGGAAAGCTATTGATAACGCGGTTAAGCGCGTCATCCTTGAAGAACGGCGCCCTGGAGGTATGTTGAGTGGCCGATAGAGCGCTATCGCTGGACCTGACGATCTCAGTTGTTGAGAAGGTTACTCACCGAGTCCGGAAATATGGATTCGGCGAGGGCTATGAGCAACTCCAAAAAGACGGAATCAACACAAAGCGGACGGAGTACGACATAACTACCAAGCCCTTGACCTCCGCTAATGCCGGCACGTTGAGAACCAATCTCGACCTCGTAGCTGGTGGAGATTACTTTCTAGCAACACTGACGCCGTTCTCCAACACTCAACAACGCTACCGGCTGAAGAACGGAACCTACAGCGAACAGATTCTGCCCTCGACAAACAGGCGGATTTTTACCTTCACATTGAGCTTGGCCTACACGCCCTAAGGATATGGCTAGGCATCCAGTAGTTTCGGAGGCAACATTGATTCTTACCCAACCGGCCGCCGGACCGCTGCTACTTGCACTATCTAATTTAAGACAAGCAGAAGAAGACTTCTACGCCGGCCGCAGGGATCTGGTCAATTCATACCCGATGAAGACGAGGGATATAACAAGAGCTGAGATCGAGTCTCTGTACGACCAGCATCTTGGAAATGAGCCTTGGCGGTATCGGGCTCGGTTCAACGCATCCGGCAGCACTGCAAAGAATCAAAGCGACTCTACGTCTTTTTATGTAGACGAATATGGGGAAACACCTGCCGGCAATACCTCGTTTGAAAGTTACAACTTCTTTGAGTTTAATCCTACAAGAGGCGCAGCTTGGGTAGACCTCATTGTCAAGTTTGGCTACAACAACGGGTTTAGCCAAAGGGGAGGCTCAAGGGATGTATTTATATCAAATAGGTTTAGCAGCATTTCGTACACAATCTCTCAAGGCTTCGGCATAGAGCCCATTGCGTACAAGGGACGCGGAGGACTCTCAGGATTTGAAGCTCACATGCTAAAGCTGGTCGGAGACAAGTACGAGGCTATGGTGCGTCCCGCTCTAAATACCTATAACGACAGACTCACCGACTACCGCAACGGAAACGGAACTCCAACTCAAATTACATTCAGCGGTAATGCGGTGACTAGCCCCTGGCAGGGTTACACCGGGTCGTCTCGAGGTTACAACAGACCAAATGAGTTATCTGCTGGTCTAGTAAGAGAAACAAGAGGAACGGCGTAATGAAAGAGGATGCGCTAATCCATTTATTCATCATTGATGGAAGCCACCTTAGTACGAGCTGGGGTGGGAAGATATTTCTTGTATCACCAGAACAGACTGGTGGCAAGATCGTGCGCTATATCGATGAGGGAGGGACATTGGTCAATTACCAGCCTGTTCCTATTCAGGCATCTGATTTTGAGATAGCAGGCAGCAATAGATTGCCCACACCAAAGATTGCCATCGCAAATGTGGACGGGCAGTTCACAAATCTGTCTTACGACTTCGATGATTTAATTGGATTCCGGTTGTGGCGCATACGCACTTATGGCAAGTACCTAAACAGCGTTGGGGGAATTCCGCAGCCAACGTTTGACGCCAATGCTCACTTCACACCAGATTATTGGCACTTCAACAGAAAAACAGAAGAGTCCAAACTCGGGGTCATTTATGAGCTTGCTTCCGCCATGGATTTGGAAGGTCTGTCCATCCCCCAAAGGCGTATCTATCCCAACTACTGTCCGTTCGCCTACGGAAGCCCTGAATGCGGTTCCTCATCCGCAGCAATTATATGTAACAAGACATTGGAGAATTGCAAGAGCAGGAACGCGGAGCCTTACCCCTTTGGTGGATTCCCCGCCGCAACAGTATGACCTTACATAGTGCAATCGCCAAGCTGTGCCTGACCGCTTTCCCACTTGAAGCCTGTGGGGTTGTCGTAGAAGGTAGAGCAATCTTGTGTCACAACAAATCAGACAAGCCTGAAAACTCGTTCGTGCTTTCTGCAGAGGACTATCTAAAGTACAGGCCCTCCATAATATTTCACTCACATCCAACCGGAACGGGAGGGTTTAGCGATCACGACCTAGCTGTAGCTGCGAACATGGAGTTGACCACCTACGTCTATGTCGTCGAAGCCGACCGGATTGAGAAATGGAGCGTGGAAGAAGGTCTCATCGTATTTGAAGACGTACTCAAGAAATGAAGATCGTTTTAGAAGGCATCGCTGGTAAGCGGTTCGGCCGAATTCACAATCTGCACGTTCACAGCCCACAGGATGCGATTCGGGCGTTGTGCCACAGGCTTCCAGGGTTTCGAGCCTTCATGGAGGGTTCGCATGAATACGGTATCTACTGGCAGATTCTGACCAACAACTCCAACGATGGGATCGGCTACGAGGACCTAGGACTGGGCTGCCGGGAGATGGTGCTGGTCCCTGTGATCACCGGCATGAATATCTTTAAGAGTATCCTCACTATCCTGATTGGCATCGCTCTAGTTGCATTCGCCATCACCGGTTTCGGTTTTGTAGCATTCGGCGCTGCAGGCACAATCTCCGCAGGTATCCAGACCGCAATCGCCTCGTTGGGATTTGGCTTGATTTTCACGGGCATATCAGGTCTGCTAGCCCCCGGTGTTCCCCAAAAGGGAACTAATGAAGCAGCAGAGGCGGATGATGCCGTGTTCGACGGGGCCTCTGGAACTGCTAGCCAGGGGACACCGATCCCGCTGCTATATGGCACATTTCTAGCCCAGTCAATGCCGGTCATTAGCTCCTATATCGATGATAATAAGGGCCACTATCTGGGCATTGTTTCAGAAGGTCAAATTGAAGGGCTAGCTGGCCCAGCTTCCGACAATTTGTTCCTGAACGGTGCAAAACTAGGCAATATTCAAGTTGAAAACCTGGAACTTACCGATGGGGAACAAACAGGAAACCCTATTACCTTCGTTAAATCGGGTGGATTTCACCTCTCAGCAGGAGCAACGCTGCAAGCAATCACCGAGGGTGACGACCCCAACCAGCAGGTCGTCCGATCCTTTGCTCAGAGCTACGCGGACAATCTGCAGATCCGATTAACCTACGGCCCCTGCTATATGCTCCATAGCCATAGCGGCGAGAACAGCTCGTATACTAGGTACAATTCTTATACCGATAGGGGCAAGAATAACCCGCTGAGTTACAATGTACGGGTTATTGACGGAGCCAACAATACTTTATACACTGAAACCTTTGTACGTAGATTTGTTAAGGCCGTCAAGATCCAGACGATTGACGTCAATATTACCGACAGACCTCTACCAATCAGTATCCTGGTCACCCGCTTAGACCGAGGGCAATTGCCTGACGTAGAGACAGTAAGAAGCGGGGATACAACGGTCGACAATTATCAATGGACAAAAGGTGAGGTAGCCTTTGTATCCGCTGATGTGACATGGGCTGAGCGCCTCAGATATCCTAAGTCGGCACTTCTGGGCATGAAGTTCAATGTGTCTGAATTTACTCAGATGCCCACAATCCACGCAAAGGTACGGGGGATCAAGGTACCCACTGTATCAAGCGGTTTACGTGTCAGTTACGCCTATAGTGATAACCCAGCATATGTGCTGCTAGACCTCCTAACCAACGCCCGCTACGGCGTGGGCGGCCGCACTTATTCGAAGTCAGCAGCTGGTGGAGGCACCGTGGTGCAGCCCGGAATCCGCATGGAGGACATCGATCTGGCTACATTCAAGAACGCCGCCCAATACTGCACAGACAACAACATAACTTTTAATGCCTACATCGATGGCGTGGCTGATGCTTACGACCTACTGAAATCTGTAGCCGCTACGTTTCAAGCCCAGATTTATTACGCCGGGGGGAGGATTTCCGTGACTATTGATAAGCCGGTTGCCAACGACACAGAGTACAGACTGTTCTCCGAAGCCAACGTCATCCAAGAGGCAGATGACAACGGCGAGGTCACCGCCCCGTGCTTTATGTATGAGGGCGTAGCAAAGGCAGCTAGGCGAAATATTGCCAACGTAAGCTACATCGATCCCAACGATTACTACAAAGAGAAGAAGGTCTCAGTCCATCACCCCGAGGCAATTGACCGCTTTGGGTACCGCCCCGTTGATGTACGCGCCCTTGGTTGCACAAACGAAGCACAGGCTGCTCGTCTTGGTCGATACATTATTGGGAGCGATATCTATAACTCCGAAACAGTGACCTTTAAGGTGGGAACAGAGGGAGTACTGCTTCTCCCTGGCGACGTGGTAATCATTGCCGACGGCAATAAAACACCCGGTACACACGGGGGAAGGATCACCTCCGCCTCAACAACCAGCGTGACTATCGACCGTGACTTACCGAGCGGTAGCTATAGCGGAAGAAAGCTTTATGTGTATGGGGCTTCCGGAGTTGTACAAAGTGCGACCGTGAGCAGTATCACAGGGCGCACAATCACTTTAAGTTCAAGCTTTTCTTCCACCCCATCTAGCCTTCATCTTTGGATCTTAGTGGACGAGAGCAACAGCACTGGGTTCAGACGATATCGTATTCAAAAAGTTAGTGAGCAGCCCACGGGAATTTTCGAGGTAATTGCGATTAAGTACGACCAAAGGAAGTTTGATTTTGTCAATTCCTCCTCAGGCACTCTCTCTAGCCGAGGCACAAACCTCTTCTCCCCAACTGGTACACCTGCCCTACAACCAAGCGGTATTACCTTCGGAGTAAAGGTGAATCCCTAATGGCCTTTAACAACACCATAGAAGTCCGTTGGCGCAGTTTAACCCACCGGCCCTACACGATTACGGACAGCGTGTTCCCAGGTACACAATTTGGTCAAGAGGAGCCTGATAACAGGCTCAATTACTTTGAAGTTGAGCGTCAGTACACCGACGATGAAGACGAAAATGAATGGCAGGCTGTAGGGAGCTTTGCCGAACCGGTTTGCAGCCTACAAACACAGGCTGAGAGAGCCGTTAAAGTAAGAATACGAGCTGTTTTACGTGACGGTACAAGGACAGCCTGGGCCTACTCTCAGTGGTTCAGCCTGTTTGGAATGACAGCAGACTTTTCAGACTTTAGCAACGCCCTTTTTCTCAGTTTCGTCTAATGGCGCTTTACGGAAGAGATGCAAACGGCAACGAAGCCTACATAGAAGCCTCCGGTAGCGGCACAACTGCGAGTGGTTTTGTAACCTTCCACGACACTTTCACACGGAGCCTGAAGTTTAGAGCTGTCAATTTGACAGCCAGCGGCGATGTCATCCCCGCAGTAACCGGAGCGAAACTCCGAGTGATGAGCCTGCTAATCAGTGCTAGTGCGGCTTGTAGCCTGAAATTTCAGACTGACGCTACGGCTGATGTCACAGGCACGATCTATATCCCAGCCAACGGGACCGTATCAATCAGCAACCCGCTGGGCTTGTTCGAGGCAGACACCTCCGACAAATTGAATGCCGTCCTCACTGGCACAGCAAACGTAGGCATCACCCTCGGCTATCGCGAGGTGGTCTGATGACCAGGGTTCACGGCACACTGTTCTCTGACGGCAGGGATGGGATCCTCGTCATTAAGCCCTCTAAGCCTTTCTTCGGCGCCGACAAATACGAGAGGCATTACTCGGTCGTCGGCGGTGAGATCGATATCGAGCTGACTCCGACACCACGGGGGGTCTACTACAACGTCGGGTTTAAGGAAGACGGCGACCTCCGCGACACACCCTTCACGCTTCAATGGCGGATCCCGTCCACTGGTGAGATCGACATTACCCCCGGTGCCCAGGAGGACAAGCCCATAGAAGCAAGCAACAAGAGCGGCTACACAGAGCTCAGTAACCGCCGGCTTGCCTCCGATCTGGCCGAAGCCCTCCAGTGCAACCAAGACCTGCAGGATCAGCTCGTACAGCTGACAGAGCGCAATAACCTACTCGCACAGCGCGTCACCGACATTGAGCGCTCCACTGAAGTCGCCCTGAACATTCGTGACCGTGAGCTGGAAGAGCTCCGTGAGACCCTCGCGCCGAAGGAGAAAACCGTCTTTCTCCGAGTACCCGTTCCGCCTGGCCCTCTGCAAGAGCGCATTACTCACCTCGAGGCTGAAAACCAGAGGCTGACGGCTCTGAATGATACATATTACAAAGCTGTCTTAGAGCTGAATCAGTTAAAGTTAGATAGAGCGCAGACAGTACATCTTCCTCAAACTGTTGAAGAAATACCGGATAACCTCCGAGCGCGCCTGATCCAGAAGTTAAGAGCTAGATAGCAATGGCACTGGACCCTATTGCGATTACGGTGCGCGAGGGCGACAGCTTCGACGAGCTGTACTTAAACATCGAAAAGCCGTGGGGCACCCCCCACGACTACAGCAACTCTGTTCTCGTTGCTGACATCCGGCGTTATTTCAACACCGTTACTGGCGCTGCCGTTGATTCCTTCGGAATTGTAGAGATCAGCCCCACTACGGGGGTCGTTCAACTCCTGCTAACCAGCAAGCAGACGGAGGGCCTTGGCAGGAATATTCCTCTGGCCTACGAAGAGCGCGGCCTCACCCAGTCAGGCATTTCGTTTGGTATCGATCCTTCGGACGAGCCCCAAGGCAAATTCCTTTGGGACCTGCGGGAGTACTACACCGTCGCACAAGCTACAATAGCTGGCATTACTGTCGGATCCTCGTTCACAAGTACTGCCGGCGTTGTGAGCAACAGAGTTCGCGTCACGACCAACGCTCCCCACCTCCTGAGTGAAAAAGATCAGATTCTGATTACAGGGACTGGTCAAAGTGTCTACGACAATGTCAACTTCTTTGGCAACGAACTAGCCATTATTAACGCTACTGTTTTTGAGATAGTACCCACCACATCTGGCTCCCCAAGCTTTTCCGTGGGAGCGAGCTCAGGTACAATAGCGGTGTACAAAGAAGATACGTTAGCCATTGGAACACTTGAAGTGATTCCGCGTATCTCAAGAGATTCTGTGTAGTTGAGGCTAATCCCAAATGCCAACAGTTGAAGAAGGCGTAAGCGTAATTACAGTAGGCCGCACTACGCCAATTCCGGCAGGGCAAGCCTCCAGCGCGAATTCGCTCCCCGTTGTTGTCGCATCGGATCAAACCCCGATTCCGATTCTCGACAACCTCTCCGCCCCGTCCCAGGTGCGGGACGATTTGCTGGGCATTCCTCGTGTACAAACCCCACTAGCGATCTTCGATGACACGAACCTCATCGATATCGACCAGAACATCTGGGCCAAAAACCAGCAGATCACCGGGGGCACCCGGGTCACTCAGGTCAATCACCTGCTGCAGCAGTCTGCAGCAGAGATCCTGATCACCCCCTCGGCTGCCAACGGCAACATCGCCAGCCTGATCACCAAGCAGGCATTCCCCTACCAGACGGGTCGCATCACCTCTGCGTCCTTTGGTGTGGCCATGAGCCGGGATGCTAACGCCACCATCGAATTCGGCATGTTCGATGGCACCGACGGCTACTTCCTGCGCGTCGTAGGCAACGAGCTCTACTACGTCCGGCGCACCAGCTCCGGTGAGCGCCCTCAAGACCACCTAAATGGTTACACCGCTCAGGGCACCGACCCTGTGACCTTCACTGTGGACGCCGCTGTTCTGGCTGCCCAGCCCGGCAGAACCGATCTCGGCACCATTTACAAGCTGGTCTCCTCCTCCCCCACCGTGATGGAGGAAATCGTCCCCCGCCGCTACTGGAACGGGGACACCATGGTGGGACAGGCCGGCGCCTCAATCCTGGGCTCAGCAGACAACTCTTCAGTTCACCAGCTCAGCCTCACCAACTTGGTAATGTGCCGGATCGAGTACGGCTGGTACGGCGGTACAGGCTCCCGACTGCTCTTCTACGTCCCTATCGACGCCAACCTGCCTGCAGGTCAGACGGCAAGCACGGCCCGGTGGGTCATTGCCCACAACCTGAACTGCTCCGACCGGATCCCTTACCCGTCGTTGGGTAACCCAACGCTGCCTATGCAGTTCCGGGTTGAGAAGACTGGCACCCTCTCAGCCAACGCCTACCTGCGTAAGTTCGGCGCCCAGATCTCCATTGATGGCGGCGACTACAGCAAGCTCGCTATCTACAGCCAAGACGGCGCCAAGGTCACCGGCGTAAACACCACTGCGTTCAAACCACTCCTGGCCATTCGGATCAAGGAGAACATCACCAACAACCAAGGCCAGACCAAGCGCAACTTGATGCGGGTCTTCCCCCTGATCCTGTCCATGGTGAGCTCCCACCGGGCGCAGTTCATCCTGGTGAAGAACCCCGCCACCCTGACAGACTCAGCCACCAACCCTGTCACTACATACGCCAGCACCGGCACACTGTCGGCCATCGAGTACAACTCCCCCGACAGCCTGACGAACGCGGTCTCGGCCTTCACCGGTGGTGAGCAGATCGTGTCATTCTTCACGGGTGACGCAGCAGCTGAGAACGTCGATCTGACCCAGATCTTCGCCTTCGCTCGGCAATACCTGACCCGCGAGGCCACCGCAGCTTCGGGTTCAGCTGGAGACGTGCTGGTAATCGCTGCACGCTCCCTAGACAACGCCTCCAACACCTGTAAAGCCAGTCTTACCTGGGGTCAGCGCTGATGACGACGGCCTATCAGCTTCCCGATGACGTCGGGCAGAAGAGAGTTGTCCGCAATGGGGTTGAGGTCCAGGCCGCCTCAGAGTTCCCGGCTGGGCAAACCCTCGCAAGGAGCAGCTTGCCCGTAGTCCTCCCACGCGAGGATTACGTCTTCTCAATCATTGACAACTACCGTTTTGCGAGCGAGGTCAATCGGGACATGCTCGGCTTCCCCCGAGCAACACGGCCTTACAACTTCCTCACTCGCAACGACGCCTATGAGCTCACCAGCGAGGACTGGATCTACGACATCAGCGGCCTGAACGAACGCCCTGAAATCGATAGCACTGAGTCCGCTCGGTGGACTCAACTCTCGGAATCCAGCGCGTTCTACCCCGCCGTCCCCAACGGGGAGATCCGCTACAACCCCGCCGCAAGCTCTGCCCAGCTCGTCCTCAACAGCAATGAGGGCGGCTTTCAGCGCGCCCGAGTTGCCACCAAACAGCGCTACCGCTACCAGCCAGGTCGGATTGTCCGTGCCAGCATCGCGGTTCGCATGTCCGTCGAGGCCACTCCTGTCAGCGTAACCCGCCTCTGGGGCGTGGGAGACCCGAATGACGGTTTCTTCGTCGAGTGCAGCGGAGACGGCAGCGGCGACCGCCTCAAGATCCTTTATCGCACCAGTGGAGGCAACGGACTTCGCTACGAAACCCGGGTCCCCCGCTCCCAGTGGACTAGCGACTCCCTGGATGGCACCGGGAAATCACGTCAGACGCTTGATCTGACCAAGACCTTTATGACCCTCATTGAGTGGGGGTGGTATGGGGCCAGCGACGTTCGCATCTACTTCTTCCTTGTTGATAAAGACGAGGATCTGCCAACCTCGATCACTCAAATTCCCCGTGCCCGCTGGATTTTGGCGCATGAGCTGGTGCTCGCAGACCGGCAGAAGCGAAACGATCTGGTCGAGGAGAATGGTAGCGGTGGCTTCCGCTCCTATGACATCCCGTCGCTGAGCAGCCCGAGCCTCCCGATCTGGGTTGAGATCAGCAACAGCGGCAACCTGGCCCGCTCGGAATTCATTGAGCGCTACGGCGCCTCCGTACTGGTCGACGGCGGGGGAGAGGACAAAGCCAAGATCACCACTGTCGACGGATCCTTCGGTCGCTCGGTCGAACCCTTGGTGGGAGGCACATACAGCGGTGCTGGACAGTCCGTGATGACCATCCGGAGCAAGGCCCGCTTCGAGAACAGCGGCGGCGAAACCGTTGAGAACCTGCTCGTCACCAATCCACTGCTCCTGAATGTCGGAGCCAGCGATTTGGTGGAGCTGGAGATCTGGAAGGATCCGGTGATGGTCGAGCCCACCGAAGCCGGCCACATCAACGGCAGGCTCCCGTTCAGGGCAGGGGATTATTACAACCCGATCAATGTTGTCCCACTCTTCATCACCAGTTTTGACGACACAGGGACTGAGATCGCCATCACGCAAGAAGACCCGACAAATGAATATCTAACAGTCGACACACCATACGAAAGTGGTGATCTTCTTACACTCGACGTCAGCTTTAATGATTACCGCGTGGTCGAAAGCGGCAAATGTATTGCTAGCTACTTAGTCGGACCTGAAGGTGCACAGCTCGACCTGCGTCAGGTATTCGGCGGCCAGAGAGAACAAATTAGTTCAGAGTTTGACAGCCCGCCTGAATTCCCCACCCGCTCAGACAGCATAACTGTCCAAGCCTTCAACTCTGCAACCGGTGTGATCACCGTGGCTTCAGCATTCCCTCTGAGGCTGACACTTGGTCAGCGAGTGAGCAAGGGGCTCAGCAACTACTACGTCCACACCATCAATAGCGCCAGAACATTCACACTAAAAGCAGCTAAAGTAAATACATCGCCTGTTACGACAGGGATCTCAGTTGGCGACACCCTCGTGGCGCACTACGAGTTAGACCTTGACAGCAACGTAGCCAGCCGCCTCAAGCCGGTCTACAACACTGAAATCGTTTTCGTAGCTCGCCCATTCGCCGCTAACTACACAAGACTCGATAAGTCGGTGGAGTATAACGCAGAGTGGATGAATCTGGTCAATACCACCAGTTCTAATGCGTACAGCGTGCAGAACGCCCCGACCGTAAATCTCTACCTGACAAGCGGTGTGAGCTAATGCCGGTACTTGGATCCTCTCTCATCAATACGTCCCCGAACGGCCATCCCACCAATCTGGAGGACCGTCCGTTCAGCTTTGCCATTGGCACGCAGATCTTCATCAACCCGAACAATAACCCAACAGATGCTGTTGTCAGTTTCAAAGTAGATGCAAGCCTGTTGAACGGGAGCCTAATTTCCGGGGAGTCCAACTTAGCCATTGGCTTCGCAACCGATGCTGAGCTGAACACCCTGTCAAGCTGGACGAACGCCAAGATCGCAGACAACAACCCCAACCTATTTGCAGTGGGCTTCGGACGTGTGACCACCGCGCCAAACAGGGTCAGCGTCAATGTCACAGGAGCATCCACAATGACTGTGGCGCGTCCTCAGACGGTCGACAGCGTCAACGATGTTGACAACACACTCAATATCACGGCACATCCATTCATCACTGGTGACTGTGTTCGGGTGAGCTCCACAGGGACCGTTCCTGGCGGACTGAGCTCGTCAGTGAATTATTTTGTTATCAACTCATCTGCTAATTCAATCAAGCTATCAACCAGCTACTCAGGAGCACTGACCAGCAGTGAAATCGATATCCAGACGGCGGGTTCGGGTACAATTACTGTAGCTTCGGATGAGACTTTTACTCTCACCCGTTCTGGAAGCGCTGGTAGCGTAACCCTCAAAAGAGGAAACGTAACTGTAGCGACATTCGCTCAGACCAACAGCGGAAGTCCTATCAGACTCTTTTACTGGTGTCGAGAGCAATCGGCGTCTAGCGCGCTCCCAGTGCTAAAAGAAATCAAGGTGCGAGGTGCCATCTAATGGTCGCGACAAAGAACATTTCAGACCTCAACGCACTCGTCACGCCTCAGGCGGATGATCTGCTGTTGATTGTTGACCGACTTAGCGCCACCAGCACGGAAGCCAAAAAGATTACCTGGGCGAATGTTCAAGAAGCCATTCAGGACATCGTCGGCAGCTTGGTACAAAACGACCCGGCCAGCCCCAGCACGATCACAGTCACCTATAACGATGCAGCCGGCTCGCTGACCGCTCACGTCATCAATGACACATCGGTCCAGCGGACTATTTTTGCCGAAGAGGGTACAACCAAAGCAACAAGGCAGCAGGCGAACTTTGTAAATGGTATCGGTATCAATGTCGACATCGCGGACAACAGCGGCGGCAACAGAGCGGATATCACGGTCAAGAATACCGGCGTAGTCAACGCAGAGAACAACACCGTAAGCGGTAGCTCATACAACTTTCTATCCAACGTCGCGGTCAAGCCCGACGGTTCCAAAACGCTGGAGCTGCGACCGCTTAAAACCAGTAGTACGGCAATAACAGCGGGATACACTGACTCCGGGCAGTCACTAACAATTGGCCTGGATCCTAGTCAGATTGACATCAACTCGCTCAGCACTGCTACGCCACTAAGCGTTGCAGTTGGCGGAACTGGTGCCGGTAACGCCGCTACTGCAAGAAACAATCTTGGCGCTGCGAAGCTAGGGGCCAACTCAGACATCAGCAGCCTTTCAGGTCTTACGACGCCACTATCTATCAGCCAAGGCGGGACAGCTTCAAATACATTTGACGGCGCCCTGAAGAATCTGCAAGGTCTGAACAGCGCCGTAGGTGTAGGCGCTATTGGCGAGCAGATCGTGTACCAGAGCGCTGTGCTCGTTTCTGGTTCATATCGGGCGGAGTTCAAGGGCCTGAAACCGACAAGCTCCAACTACATCACGGTGGCTACGGATGGCTCCGATATCTCTCTCGGTGCCAACCCAAACAACATCTTTGACGGAATCAGCGGCACCAGAAACGCAAACGGCGCCCGCATTACTAACGCAGGTGCTCCTGTCAACTCCAGCGATCTGGCTACCAAGGCTTACGTCGATTCTCAAACGACGGGCCTAGATGTCAAGGCTTCTGTCAAGGTCGCTACCACTCAAGTGCTGGCAGCGACATATTCAAGCGTAAGCCAGACACTCACAGCCAACTCAGCTGGCGTCGTAGCGCTTGACGGTGAAAGCCTTGCGCTTCAGGACCGCGTACTGGTTAAGAACCAAACAAACCAGACTGAAAACGGAATCTACCGCGTCACGACACTGGGAGCTGCAGGGGCTAATTTTGTACTGACGCGGTCAGACGACTTTAATAGTTCTGCCGAAGCAAGTGCTGGTGCCTTCACTTACATTGAAGCCGGAACAACCAATCAAGGCAAATCCTTCGTCCAAACAACGCGCAACGTCACCCTAGACACCAGCAACCTAGTTTTTAGTGTTTTTGGTGAGAGTCAGCTAGGTACCAATTCGATTGCCAATAATAAGCTACAGCAGGTTCCTGAAGCGACTGTAAAGGGACGCGTAGCTTCGGCAGGAACAGGCGATGTCAGCGATCTGTCAGCCGACCAGTTGATCGGTGTCATCAACCAGGGTAGTTCAGCCACAATCTCGGCCAGCAGACTGACTCTACCCGCGACGGCAGATACAAATGCTCGTGTGGGTGTTTTTAGGAATACTGACACAACAGCGACGGGAACTCGACGCCGTATCCGATTTATCGAAGGCAACAACATTACCCTCTCTGTGGCTGACGACTCCGCCAACGAGGAAGTAGAAGTTACCATCACTGCCGCCGACCCTCCGGCAGGCTTTAGCACCTCATATATTCTCGCCCTTTCCTAAGTTACGGTAGAATCAACATAGATCAAAGGTTCTCTGGCGAGGCTCCATTTACATGCCCGAAACTTTCGTCAATAACTCATTAGCTGTAACAAGCACTGAGACCGACTTGTATACGGCACCCTCAACAGGTACCGCTGTCATTCTGAGCTGCGTCGTGGCGAATGTCGATGGCGGCTCGGCAGACGACTTGACGCTAAAGCTGACAAACTCCTCAAATACTCAGCTTGCGCGGGTTGCGAGCACTGTCCCAGTACCGGCAGATGCAACACTCGAATGTGTGCCGAACAAGCTAGTACTGAAGAACGGACAGAAACTCCGTGTTCAGGGCGCGGCGGCGAGTGGAAGACTTACAGCCTTTGTCAGTGCGCTGGAAATCACCTGATACAACCTGACGTAGCAGAACTGAGCACGAGACTATGGCTAGGAATTTAGCTGGTTATTTTGGGAAACAACCAGCCTTCTCGGTAGGTTACAAGCCAGGTATTTGGACACTAGACGAAGTGTATGAATACAGCGCGCGTGACGGTACGTTCTTCAGCCCGGCGTTTTCACATGTGTACAGTACGGCTGGGAGCTATACGTTAACAATTGACGTAACACTACCCTGGGTCGGTTTTGAAATATACGGCGCTGATGGCGGCAATACTAAGGGTTCAAGAGTAGGAGGAAAAGGCGGAAAAGTCACCGGGAGATGGATCAATATGCCAGTGGGCACTACGTTGTACTTGAATGTAGGAGGCCGAGGAGGAAACTCACCCGGCATTGGAGGCGACGGCGCGGCTGGATTTAATGGAGGCGGCTCATCCAGTGGTACTAAAGGAGGAGCTGGGGGTGGTGGTTCCGACATAAGATATGGCGGCACCGGTCTTAACAATAGAATCCTGATTGCGGGCGGTGGCGGTGGCGCTGGAGAAAAAGGTAGTGATAACATTGAAACTAATTACGGAGGAAACGGTGGCTCCGTAAGTGGCCAATACGGCAACGCTGGCAGCGGTGGTCACTTCAGCAATGTCTATGACGGTACTGCTGGTTTCCCAGGCAGTGCTTCGTCTGGCGGCAATGGGGGTATTGGCTATTACAGCGGTGGGCCAGGTGGCGGAGGCGGCTGCGGTGGTGGTGGTGGGGGTAACACCTGCAGTTATTGCGGTTTCAGCGCCGCACCAGGTGGATCTTGCGGCAATAACGGATCCACATCGAATTACGGCTCAACTGGAGGATCGTCCGGTCAAGGCGGCGGTACAGGCGGAGCGGGCTTTGGTGGCGGTGGTGGTGGCGGCTGGATGGGTGGTGGCGCCGGTTCTCCTGGAAATGGATCTGGCCACGCAGGCGGCGGCGGCGGCGGAGCGGGCAGCTCTTACGCGGACACTGGCATTATCTCTAATGTCATCTATAGCGCTCAGTCCAGCTCCTTTAATTCGGGGAATGGATACATTAGGGTGTTCTTTGACGGGACTTCTTACTGATGGAACTTTATTCGCTTAACGGTCAATACCCAACCGAACTGCCTGAAAGACTTCGCATGCCAGATGGCATGACAAGACGCCCTCCATATACACCAGAAGATCTAGAAGAAGTAGGGTGGGAAGGCCCCTATGAAACACCGGTTTTTAATAGTGCCACCCAAAGACTTGATTGGGACAATAGTCTAAAGACCTTTCTGGTCACAGCTATTCCTATCTCTCCCGACACGCTATTAGACCGCCTCAAAAGCTCGTTCTCGCTGCTTGAGGACTTGATGCTGGATAGCCCTGTCTACGCCAAAGTTAAACTTGCTGCTGTTGAGGACCCTCGCGCACTTGTGGCGTGCGTAGAGTTTCTAAACTTATTCTCATTGGCGGCTCAAGATCCCAACAAAGCAATAAGAGTACAACAAGCCCTAGACAGGCTGGTTGCCGCAGCGGGTTTAACTATTGAAGATCAGCAAGTAATAGATGCCATGCTGGCTGCAGTACAGCTTGACGATGTTATCAGCTTGGGCACTAGTCCAATCTCAATCCCGGAAGATACTGATAGTACGTTTGTATTCAACGAGTGCTGGATTACAATTGAGGGTGCCTACACCGGGCCAGCATCGAATTCGGCATGTTCGATGGCACAGATTAGCCAAGAGCAATAGCCAACCCGAGACTTGTCGGGGTCGCCCAGTTCAGCGTGCCGGCCCCATTAGTTGATAACACTTGGCCGGCTGTCCCGTCCGCAGCAGGCAGGGTCCACGTCACATTGGCCGCCACAGTTGCAGGAGCCCTAAATGCGACGTAATGAGAACTATCAGTATCTGCAAATCTTACGGGTGACTGGGCGTTAAGTTGAACGCTTGTGGTGAATTGTGGCGCGTCTACAGTGGCGTAACCCTGATTCTTGACGTACGCAGTCGTGGCGATCTGGGTTGTATTTGTGCCAGTCGCGGCAGTAGGAGCAGTTGGGGTACCAGTGAGAGCAGGACTTGCGAGGTTAGCCTTTGTTGAATCTGACGGGTGCGTGTGATCCGCCCTGGCGTACCGTAAGGAGGAACCAATTGCCGCTGTACCCGCCATGTTTGGAGAGGTACTCGAAGCCTGCCCCACCACAAATGCTGTGGTGGCCAGCTGAGTTGTGCTTGTATCAGCTGCCGCTGTTGGCGCTGTTGGTGTGCCTGTTAACGCAGGGCTAGCTTTAACCGCCAAAGCGTCAACTGACAGAGTCTGAGTTGACGAGGTAATCGCGTCGACTTTAACTGTTCCGTATGCCATTTAGACTACTGCCCAGGTTGCGTTAGCTGGCACTTCTACTGTGTAACCGGCAGAGATCTCTACAGGACCTACCGATAAACCATTGTAACCAGCCCCTAATACAACATTGGAAGCAATAGCGGCATTAGGCAATTCAAGAATAGTAGAGGAAGCGGAAACACCACCTCCTCCACCGCTACTTGCACCAATCTCGACAACTGAGGCGACACCACTAACCTCTTTCTTGGTGTAGAGCTTCCCATCCGTTGTATTAACAGCAAGCTCACCCAGCTCAAGCTGACCCGTCGTGGGGATCTTGCCAGCGACACTAGATCGCTTGATTTTAATGGTGTTCGCCATCAGTTATCTCAGAACGATCCGCCGTCCAGCGTCACGTTGTCAATGGTGTTGCCACTACCAGTAATGGCAACATTGCTCATCACCCTGCTGCTGCTCAGAACCTCAGTCCCACCGACTTTGTAGCCACCAGTGGTGACATTGACGGACTGGTTAAAGGTCCACGAAGACGTGGCACTCAGCCAAGTAATGGTGTAGTTGGAAGCACCCTTAAGCGTGATACCACCGCCATTGGCCGTCGCGTCAGTCGGGCTAGCAGTCTCACCCAGGACAATGTTGATATCTTCAACCTTGACCTCAGTGGTCGAAAGACTGGTTAGAGCACCATTAACTGTCAGATCACCGGTAACCGTGAGGTGCCTACCGACAGACAGATCCTGAGTGACATTTACGTCATTAGGCAGTCCAATAGTAAAAGTCCCGGTCTCGGCGTTGGTAGCAACTTCGACCTCACCCGCCGTTCCCTGCAGAGTGAAAGAGTTACCAAGTGCAGTAGTAACAGTGGTAGTAGTGGTTGATCCGCCAAGGGGAGTCGCAACACCGTTGATGGTGATGCTGTTATTGGCCAGCGCGCTGTTCGGAATCGCAGTCAGGCTGATGATGCCCGTGCTGTTGTTGTAAGCAACGCCAGTCGACGGGTTAGCAGCGGAGATCGATGTCCGTGCCCGAGCTGTGGTGAAGTACTGGTTGGTACCGCCTTCCCCGATGTCATCGGTATCGAGGGTAATGCTCCCACCAAGGCTGACCGCATTCGAGTTGACGGTCACCCCGCTGTTGGCCAGCGAGCTGTTGGGGATGGACGACAGGGCAATGACACCTGTCGACGAGCTGTAGGTGACCCCCGAAGCTGTTGTTGCGCTCAGGTGAGCACGCACTTCAGAGGCAGATGGCCCGGTGTAGGTGATGACACCAGTCGAGCTGTTGTACGACAGAGAGCCGTCCCCACCAGCATCGGTGACGGAAATGGCCCCACGAGCCCGAGCATCGGTGTAGTAGAGGTTCGCGCCCTCTGTAACCTCGCCCGTATCCAGTCCCGTTACCGTCGCAGAACCGAAAGCAACGGTTCCTGTAAACGTCTTACTGCCGCTGATCGTCTGGTTCGTGCCCAGAGTGGCATAAGCACCAGAACCGGCGATTGCAACGACACTTGTAGCGTTACCGCTACCGTCGTCACCGTAGCCGTAGTAAAGAGAATTATCGCTAGCATTCTCGTTGTAGGCGAGTTCACCCGCCTTAAGAGCAGCGGGGGCGCCGGCAGCACCACTACTAGCCCGGCGTTTAATCTTGAGAGTGACGGCCATTAGAAGGCACCTCCAGTAATAGTGAGATCATTTTTAAGTTCCTGCGTTGGGATAAATAGTGATCCGTCCCACTCCAGAACCGTTCCTATGTCCCCTGAGGTCAGGGCTCCAATTGCAGTGGTATTAAAAAAAGTGCTTCCAACAAAAGGAGGGCCTTGAGGGCCTTGCGCTATAAGAGTTACAACGCTTGCGACCGGCTGCTTAACCTCTACTGAGGTTGACGTTTCAGTCACTTTCAACACACTAGACAGTGTGCGTATAACCTGAACTTGGTTGTGTATCACGGCACCCCCGTAAAGCCAGGATCCAAAAATGCCCGCCCCTGAAGGATGTAGTACTTATCCCCACCAGGCTCAGTGATCAAGATGTCGTACTGACACTCAGCTGTAATACCAGCCGTAGTATTCGGCTGAAGCTTGATTCTGAATTTGCCAACACTCTGGTCAATCCATAGCGTTTGGAACGTCGCCACAGCAGTGGTGTTTAGGCGGTTAACCAGCTTTCCCGCCACTAAATAGCCTGACATATTGACACCAGCACCAGTGGCATCCTTGTACTGGAGATCCAGTGAAAAGGTGGCCCCTTGATGGATGGTTATGTCGTATGTACCCGGCTCAATCACAGCTAAAAGCCAGTTATAAATGCAGTTTAGTATATGTGACTTGGTATATTAAAAGAAAAGCCCCCCAAGCCTTGGAACCTGTGTTGCCACTGAGTATTGTACTCAGCCTTCTTGGGGGCGCGGCTTCTGCACTACTAACATTGGGCAATCGCTTTGAGAGATTAGACAAGGCGGCTGAAGAGCGTATCGCGCTCGTAGATCAGCGCGTTGACGGACTAGAAATTAGACTAGCCAAGGAATACATCCAGAAAGAAGACCTGGCTCATATACTGGAGCGTCTGGATAGTCGAATGGATCGAATGGACTATAAACTCGATCAGATTTTAATTGGGTACAATAAATCTGCGCCACATGGACACTTAAATGGGCCTTATTGAATCTCCCATTTTTTGGGTAATCCTCGCTGCTACCTCAGAGATTTTGGCACTGATTCCCAGTGACAAGGTCCGCTCCAACTCTGTCCTGCAGCTGGTATCCGCCGCACTGGATATGCTTTTGAGGGCGAAGCGCACAAAAAAGTAGAACTCCGGTTCTCTTCCCGCTCCTGGCAGGAGGAATTTCTCCGCTGGGCCAATGAAAGAAAGTTCTACGCAACCCTGCCCGCAAAGCTGGATCGGGCAGAGGAAGAATGGCACCGTAGCCAGCCGGCTACACCCAAGCCTCAAATTATTGAGCATCCACCAGATGGCTCTAAGGCACAGGAGTTATTGGGAGGCGCAATGGAAATCAAAGCACCTTGGATAAAAGATGACAATGTCTGACTTGGTATTTGAAGCCGAAAAACTTAGAGACTTCTTTAGATTCTTTAACCCGGATAATCCCAAGCATCTAGCAGCCATCGACCTGCTGCAAAAGCATGTTTCAAAGGCTGATCCGGCGCTTATGACGGAGCACGCCGAATGGGTTGCACTTTTCCGCGCCCCCACCACCCCCCCTCCTAGTGCCGTCGTTGAAAATAGCTGGGCGGGGATCTGCGCGGCCGCCGCTCAAGCTGGCGCAAAATTTCCGGAGCTCGTCGCCGCGCAGTGGGCACTCGAATCAGGGTTTGGTCGCACACCCTCAGGCCGATTCAATTACTGGGGAGTTAAAGCCACAGGCAGGACCAAGGGGACCATTAAGACGACCCAGGAATACATCGGCGGTAAGTGGATCACAGTAGAAGCCAATTTCCGTAATTTTGCGTCTATTCAGGAAGGCGTCAATTACGTCGTAGAGCGGTGGTACAAAGACTGGGAGCAGTACAAAGGCGTCAACCGCGCCACTACCCGGGAAGAGGCGGCTCAGCTCCTTGTCAAAGAGGGTTATGCCACCGATCCCACGTACAGCACCAAAATTCTCAAGCTTTTAGATCAGTACGCAGCTACGGGGGAGGCAAAACCAGCAGCTCCAATTAAGGATTTAAATCTTCCAGTCCCTTTCTTCTCGCAACTCGACTCAACAACCAACCAGGCGCACCGAATGTGCTTTTCCAGCACATGCGCCATGGCCGTAGATTTTCTCAAACCTGGAAAACTTCAAACAGCACAAAAGGACGATTTCTATCTCCGGCGCGTCCAACAGTACGGCGACACAACTAACTACCAAGCCCAACTCAAGGCGATGGAATACTTTGGTGTCAAAGGTTCCTACCGGCAAAACCTGGATATTTCCGACGTGAGATCGCAGCTGGAAAAGGGGATCCCTGTTCCAATTGGCATTCTCCACAAAGGTCCCAGTACATCTCCCACCGGGACGGGGCACTGGATCCTAGTAGTGGGGCTAACGGAAAGCCACTTCATCGTCAACGATCCTTACGGAGAGATGAATGTTTCTGGTGGTGGCTATTTACAGAGCACCAAAGGAGATCACCTGAAGTACTCGATCAAAAACCTTACCCCCCGATGGACCATTGAGGGACCCGGAACTGGCTGGGGCATTCTTCTTAATAAATAATGGCTGTTAAAGCGCGTAAAGGACTTAGCGGAACAATTCACATTGCTGGTAAACCTAAGCGAACCCGCATTGGTGACGGTTGGCGAGTCCGCTGCCGAGTATTTTCTGGCCGCACCAAACGCTCTAGTGCACGAAAAAAGTACAGGGGCCAAGGAAAAGGCTAACTCACAAGCCTAAATAATCCATCGGCATAGAATGTCAACACCGTCCAACCAACGATGGCTGAGATGATGCCGGCGTTTCTGTTGTGCTTACGAATCGCTGCGTCTATCATCTCTTGGATTTCCTCCCGGCTGATCTCCACAGCAATCACTCTTGGAAGCGTTTCCAGCCGGTGGCCAGGGCGTAAATCTCAGGATTGGCTTCAAGAGGAGCCATCTCTGAAAAACCACGTTTCCATCCGTGGTCTCTCATTACCTCTTCCACTTGGTCTTTAATCTCATTTAGGTCTTCCAAGGTACCGGTAAAGCGAAACCGCACGTACCTAACTTTCT
>Ga0194115_10002333_pt1 | contig 22656 bp, 17 predicted proteins | sample TA2MahsurfametaG_3_FD_148656 | JGI IMG/M metagenome (GOLD analysis project Ga0194115, IMG submission 148656) | Freshwater microbial communities from Lake Tanganyika, Tanzania - TA2015002 Mahale S4 surface | ecosystem: Environmental > Aquatic > Freshwater > Lake | place: Tanzania: Lake... | reverse complement strand
GAAAATTTGCTACTATTCCATTAAAATAAAACTGGTTTTCATGCTCACCACTACCCAATTTTGGTAGGAACTCTTTACTATCCCACCAACCTGTTTTTGTAAATTGGTCATACATAGTTCCTCTCTCTTCATTTTGTATTTCCACACCATTTATAATCGCTTCCCTTTTGTGAACCCATTTTTTATATGATGATTGGTTGTGTTTGAGTGTTGCCCTCCAAAATTCTTTAGGCCGTCTTGCTTTGTGATACGCCAATGCCCATACCATTTGCCCATAAGCAATTGAATGCCCTTTTGCAAATGAATATTTACAAAGGTGTGATAATTCTTTTAATACACTTTCACTATTACATTTTTGTTTAAATTCTTTTATTATATCAGCCCTTAAATTAGCGAATCCTCTTCGATATCTATCTGCATCTGATAAACTACATCCTATTGCAGATGATATAAATGTTAGTGCATCTTCATCATAAACAAACATGGCCTTTCCATTTCTAAAATAACTCGCCTTTCTACCACCATCTGCTGCTGCCGGCCTAATCAATGCCAAAGCCAATGCAACATCATACATATTTTTGGGTTGTAAAGCAAGAATAGTTTTTCTCATTGTTCGACTTTCACTTTGTGTCAAACCCAACACATCACCCTTACACAATAGTTCCGAAGTCAATTTATCATCGAATGGATACTCTGAAAGTTTTGTATGTGGGTCTAATTCTCTTAATTGTGCCAATCCTCTATTACAAAGAAGGTCAATCTTTATCCAATTTTGTTCCTCTACATCATACTTATCTACTGCTATTTGATTTTCTTTTAGGATTAATTCTTCTGGTATCCCATCTTTCCAAATTACAATACCACCACAATGTTTACTCCACATCCTTTGTTTACCTATTAATTCCTCTGCGATTCTTAAACATTTATTTTGAGTGTATGTATCGGAAAATATTTTTTGAATACGAAAATATTTTGGCACAAATTTTCTATAACCGCATTTGCGTATTGCCTCTCTTAATGCTGATTTTTCTGTATATTTGACACGATTGGAGATACGAGAAACCATATTTGGATATTTTTCACCGATTGCGGAAAGTATTTCATCTCTCACATCATATGGAACATCTATATCAAAATCGGGTTGGTCTTCTCTAGTCCAATTAAGGAATCTTTCTAAGGGTATATTTTCTTTTATAGGGTCAATGTCGTGAATACCCATATAATATGCAACTAATGAACTTGCACCGCTGCCCCTTAATAACCAAAGCGAGCCTTTTCTTTTTATAATTTGTATAATATCCCAGACCTGTTTGTAGGTTTCAATAAATCCTTTCTCCTCAATAATTTCAAACTCTTCTTTTAACCTTCTAACATAATCAAAGTGTAATGGATATTCTTTTACGAATTTATCTATTAATACTTTACACATAACTTATTCTTCAAACCAACTATTTGGAATTTCTTTGTCTGCATATTTAAATCCATACTTTTCACACCACATTGCGTAGGTGGTTTTGGATTTTTTATTTATCTTATTCTTTGAATTTGTAAATACGAAACGAATATCCAATTCAGGATGTTGTGATTTGACTAACAAATGTTTTTTTCTATCTGCAAGAACAAACCTGCCTTTTGTTTCTACTCTAATCCCATTAGGTAAACGAAAATCAGGATGGTAATTATGTTCAGAAGCAGGTACAATATAAGAAACCTGTTCTGTTTCATACTCAACTTTAATTCCTTTACCTTCGATTTGTTGGGAAATGTTTTCTTCAAGACCTGACTTAAATCCATGCTTTTTTGCAACCCATTTAGAGTTGTTCTTTTTTGTAACTTTTTTCTTAATCATTAAATTATTTCTTTACCGTATCGGAGTATTTTTTCTCATTAATCTCTCCACCTCTACCAACTTTAAATTTTGCAGCCGTTAATACTTGCTCATCAGCCTTTTTCAAATCGTTTGTAGTATATGGTGTTTTTGCATTTACACCCGCATCAAATGAAATTTTATCTACACCAATAGCTGTTTTGTTTTCTTCGTATGTTTCTAAAATACTTTTTGCCATAGTTTTTGTTTTATATAAATATAAGTTTATGTATCAAATCGTACAATAAAATTAAGTGGAATATCTGGTTCTGATTTTATTGGTGTTGCTAATTTTGCAACCGCAACCATTTCTGCATTATCATCATATAAACCTATTGTTGTAATAAATGGAGCAAGAAAAGAACCTGTTCTATCTACTGATGAACTTAACTCAAAATGTTCAAATCCTCCCGATACTGATGATATTGATGAACCATATCTATAATCCAAAACGGTTCCATTATTTAAATTTGTTTTTCTTCTAATATATTTTACCCCCGGATTTGTAACAACATTATGAACAATTCCATCAGAATCTATAAACGTATCAGTTTCTTTACCAACCTCTACAAATGCAGATGGGTTTTGTGATACATTAAATTCATCTGAATTTACCGATATTAAATATTCATGCTCATATATCGTTTCTGTTGATTTATAATCCAGTGTCCAATTCGCAGTTAGTCTAGATGGTACAGATTTTGTTAATACAAATAAACCATGCTCATAAAATACATTCCCTATTCGTGCTCCAGCCACTGCCGATGGTATTAGTTGTAAATTATCTACAACCATTTGGCCGGTATTTGAATCATATGATATAATTTGTATTGGGTTACCAATTGTCCCATATGTTACACTATTCGTTGTAAAAGTTATTTGTCCACTTTGTAAGTTAAAAAAATTAGAACTTATTGAACAAGAATAAACATTACCTGCTATATCATCAAAATTGAAAATACCGGATTGTAAATCAATTTTGGTAACAAACAAACGATTTTCAGGACTAATTAAATTACCATATCCATCATCTACATAATCCGTTCCATCATCAGTAAGCTCTACTGATTTTGGTTTTATTCCTTCTCCAATGTATATTTGAGGAATTGATATAACTTTTGCTTGTCCTTCAGATAAACTTCTTTCTTTTAAAAATATATCAGTTGTATAAATATTTGTTTTTCTACCAAATCTTAAAAATGGATTATCTTCATGTCCATTGTAAAACATTGTACGGATTTGTCCATATATTGAATCTTTTGGAAATCCATTTGATAAGGTTGTGGAACCTGAATTTGCTTCGTATATTGTTAATTCAATAGAGGTGTTATTAAATGACCAATCTTTGTAAGCTTTGAATGGCCTAATACTAATGTCCGATTTTGGTATTTTTTTCAACATGTCAACTATAAATATTCTACTACAAAAAAACCCAACCTTACGGGGCTGGGTCTCCTAGTCTGTTGGTTATTCTATATTAGAAATCTAATTTTACTTTTATTGCCACTTCTTTGTCGAATGACTTTTCGATTGGCTTTGATACTTTTGCTACGGCTAACAGCTCGTTAGCGTCATCGTATAAACCAACAGTAGTTATGTATACTTTAGGGTCTCTTTCAAATAATGATTGTGCAAATTGTCCAGTTGAACCTGTAACAAATGTTGGGTTGTTTGAGAAATTAAACTCTCTGTTATTTGCTCTAACAAAGAAATGTGAAGTTGAAATGTTTTCAGTTCTACGAGCTTGAAAATCTCCACCTCCTTCAATTCTTCTTAATAATGCGATTGAACCGGAATTAATTCCATATGTACTTCCACTCAATGAATTATTGTGATATACACCTTCAATTGAACTGTAAGCAGGTGCTAATGTTGGGTCAATTGATGCAGAAATAGCATTAGGGTTTAAAAGAATAATACCCATATCAGGATAAAATAATCCCCAACCCTGTCCGTTAGATGCCGTATATGAGTTAATTGATGATGTTAATGCCGTTCCTATGTTTAATGAACCAGATACAACATTATAAACTCTACCTGCTGTAGTTACCGCTTCATTACTTCCACCACTATCATCAATTAATGTTACTGTTCTTACTGAACCTGAAATTTTTAATGAAAAGTTTCCTGGATCTAATCTTTCTTTGTATCTAGCTCTATTAACATTGATAACGTAAAAACTATCTAAATCGTAAGCTGCTGGAGTTACGTTACTGTATACACTAAATTTAGTATCTCCTGGGCTTAATAATATATTTGCTAATTGTTTGTAAATGGCTTTAGAAGGAAGTGTAGAATCTTCATTACCTTGTTGTAATGTAGGTGCACCATATCCATTAAAATCACCATAAGCAATTGAAAACTGTACTTCCGCTGCGGTAGATGATGTTGGTATATTATAAACATCAATATAATACTTACCCGTTGCACCTTGTGTTTGTATACTTGATGTATAAAATGATGTTAATGAACCACTATCTCCACTCCAAATACCAGATGTTACAATTTCTGTTTTGTTTGTTACTTTATCAATGGCGCCAAATTTTTTATAAACACCATTAGCAATAAGCGCAGCATCTACATTAACTTGCTCACTTTGTCCTAAAAATTGATTTAGGATTTTTACAACCTCAGAGGTATCGATTGGCGTACCTGCGGTGTTAGCTGCACCTGCTAAATATTTTGATAAATTACTTGCTAAAAGGGCTCCTCTATTATCTCTAATTATTGACATAGTTTATATTATTGAACGTAAGTTACTGTTACTGGAATAGTTTGTGAACCACCTGTTTCATTACCATAAACTGTAATTGTAGTTCTGATAGTTGAAGTTAAAGATGGATTTGGAATAAATTTGAAAGTCAATCCTTTGGCGATTGCCGCTGTTGCTGATACATCATCGCCTATAAATACTGGTACTGAACCACCATCTATTACAACGCCTTCACCAATAATATCTCCGGCATTTTTGTTAGAAAGGATGAGCGTATATCCCATATTTCTATTACCTGCTGGTGAAGTTGTTGGTGAAAGAGAAACCTCACCACTTTTTTGATTTACTGCAATATTTGGAACACCAAATTCTACAACTGGAATTCTTGTAGTATTTTTTGGAAGCGTTACTAATTTGTATTTCATTACTTGTGTTTCATCAGGAGTTGCTTCCAATACTGGCATATTCTTAATTGCCGCATCATAATAAGCAGACCCTAATGGGTGAGCTGGCTCGTATAAAGAGTAATCAATTTCGTCATCAGCCAATGAAAATTGTGTAATGTTTAGTCCCTGTCCTGCTGCTAATTTTTCTCTACCTTTTTTAGTAAGGATAGCATCTACAGTCAATTCGGTATTATTTAAATATCCCATAATGTGTATATATTATTTCTTTTGTTATAAATATAGTATTTTTAATTTTTAATCAGCGACCCCCAAATTCATTACAATTAAAGTATACATCTCCACCTGCTATAGAATCAGGTAATTCAGAGAGTGGCTCTGCCACCACGCTGCACTGTCCCGCAATATCTGAACCGCCAAAATCAGTCACACGACCAATTTGTTTTGCAGCATTAAAATAAGTATTAGCGTAGTTATTCCAAAAATTTATTCTTTGTGTATAAATCGTACTATTTCTAGTTGACCAAAGCTTTTTTAAATTACATCTAATTCTACCTACATTACTTCTGCCTGCTGTGTCTAACTCTCCCCAAATATGCGATATGTCTTTATGAAAATTTTGTTCACTAGGATAAGCTTCGTTATTTTCAGGAAAACGGGCATACTCCTGTATTATACTATCTAACCACTCCGTGTAATTATCCATAGATGTTTGGCCCTCTAACCAAACATCAGGAGGAGTTATTATTACAACCCTTTTAACATGAACATGTTTAAAAAAAGCGCTATCTTCTTCAGATATCCCAAACTGTTCTATCACATCGGTTTTCCTTAATAATTGTGTTTCTTCCGCGTTCTCTGATATTATAAAGTGCCCACCTAACTCTCTATGATTTCTTGCATGAGTCATTGGGACAACCACATCGGGTGGTAAAGCTATATTAGGTCCTCGTCTATCTCCATTACATTCGGCCAGGACATCCGCTCGACGATTTTGTGTGTAATAATTCGCTTGAAAAAAAGGCCTAAACTTTGTATAAATAGTAGACGAATTATTAGCACGGTATTGTCTTCCTGAACCTGGCATTCCGTGGTATAATAATATTTGTAAATGGTAGTGACTATTACGACCACCGTCTTCGGTTACTGGGCGGATTATTGGCATAATTCCTTTTTTTATTAATAAATATAAAAATTATTATTAAGTTTCTAATATTGGTTCAGTATTATCTCTGTTTGCTCTACCAACTTTTAATATATTTGGATTAGTTGCAAACGTTTCAACCGGTGCAGTACCATCTAATGTAGTTGCAGATGTATTTTTTGCACCTTTAAAGTATGAATTTTGTAATCCTGTAGGTAATCCTTTGTTTTTGTAATGATTTGGTAAATATCCTGTCAATGGTTTTGATGCTACCACACTTCCTGTTCCTGGTCCAATAACTTTTGCAGTATCAAATGGTTGTATGTTTATTTCATTTTCTGTATATTCTTCTAAAACAATTTGCTGGCCGGATCTCGGGTCTTCAACTCCATTAACAGTTTGAATAGGTCTCAAAACATACCTATATTTTTTATTTGTTAAAATATCAACTCTTACTCTTTCCTTTTTAAGATTACCATCTTTATCTCTGTATAGTCTAATAGTATATCCTTCTTCTGCGTATAGTGAAGAACCCAATTCCGAAATACTATTTTGTCCGGCTATAACATTTATATCTGCTAATTTAAATTCAGAAAGTTGCGTTCCTTTATATAAATCAGTTGGTATTTTACTTTCATATTGAAAATTATTTCCTGCAATATCTTTTAATTCTGCGTTTATAGTTGATATTTGTTGATACGATTCTCCAATTAATTCATCTATTGGTTTATCAATTTTACTTTCATATTGATTATTTTCACCATTAAAAGTTTTATAAAGTTCGGTATCCAATACACTTTGATATTGATTATTTGTTGCAATAACATCAACAAAATCAGAATAAGTTATATTACTATCAAATTGATTATTTTCACCTTTTGGTTTTGTGTATTGATATTTACTTCTTTCTAAAAAGTGTGGTTCAATTAACAAACCTGTAGTGGCTTTAACTCTGGCTGGTAGCATTTTTTTAATATCCTCAAACATTGCTTTTTCGTAAAGTTTGATAATATTAATATATTCATAAATATCTCTATTGTTAATACGTTTAAAGTAATAATTTCTTAACTTATCTAAAGATTTATATTTGTCAGAGTATCTATTCGATGGGTCTGCAATATAGTTATCTAAATTAATTCCACCCATTGATTTTGCTATATCAAAGTTTAGTTCTTTATTTGGTGAGAAAAATAATCCAACTCTGTTGGAATCCATTGGTGCGTTATCCAAAGATTTTATAGTAGCTCTACTTTTAACAGAAAGGTCTATACCATTTACGGAATTTATTTGAGAACCATCTAAATCATATTGTGATTCAAAACGAACCTTATTTGTTATATATCTACTTGCACCCAAATCAGGAATTTCCAACACAACTGTCCTATCAATTACTTCAAATTGATATGGATATGATGTAACAGATGTAAATCCACTACACGATGCTGTAAATGTTGCATTTGAATTTAATGAATAAAAAGTTAAAGTAGGGTCTATTTCATAATCATTTCTATTCAAACTTCCTGAAAAATATATATTAGGGTCTACACTTATTAAAGTTGTATTTGTATTTACATTTTTAGGATATTCAAAATCCAAACGAAAATAAAGGTCTTGGGTAGAAGATGATATGTGATTACCATTTATCATTTCAGGATAAAATGTATGTTCAATAAATCTTTCAGTATCTAAAACATCTGACCACATTCTAAATTCTTCAACGCTACCACTAAAATTCCCATCACCAATTTTTACACTTGTTCCTGTATTCCAGTTAGTTGCATTTGATGAAGTTATTGATTGAGAAAATATTAATCTTTCTCCTGTAGTTTGTGCTACATCTAATTTTAATCCGGTTGAACCACTACTAACTGATATTCCAAAAAATCTATCATTAAAAATGGGTATTAAAGATGATGTTATTTGATTTGAATTTGTATAATTAAAAATTACTTTACCATATTTACTATCCGTGGAACCACTTATACCTACATTCCAATTAGAACCGGATAATAAAGTCCAATCTCTAGCATATGAAGGTTTTACAAATAATTCTATTGTATTTGCTTTAGTTCCCTTATCAGTAGTATTCCAATTAACCGTTATAGCAGATCCTGTATTAAATTTAAGAACATTAGTTAAACTATCCATAACAAGTTTACCTTTTTGGTCTCCAGCTGGTTCAGGACCACCAAATTCTAATATTGAAAGATTTGATGATGGAATACCATAACAACTTAGTAATGCATAAATTCCTTTTCTTGTTCCTTTTTGTTTTAAAAGATATGGTAGATTATTTATAATTCTTCTCCACAATTCATATGTTCTTTTTTTAGCAGGATTTGTTTCTACTTGCGCACCATCGTTGTTTAATCCTAAAGCATACTCCCACAATTTATTATCATATGATAAACTCTTAGCATCCCATCCAAAGGATTTTAAAGTATCAAAAATTAATCTATCAGATATTGTATTTTTAGCTTTGTAACCAAGTCCTCTACTTTTTTCAATTGATTTTGTAGTAAAATACAAAGTATCAAAGTGCTGACCTAATAAAGATAGTAATAATAAAAAGTTTTGATTTTCAGTATTAATTAAAATATATTCAGGAATATTATTTTTTATAAAATTTTTATTTATAGAATCATAATCTTCAGCCAAATTTACTATATTGGTATACCAATCATTAACTTCTAATGTATTACTTGCAAGTCTTATACTACCGCTATATGGCCAGGTTATAGAATTACTTCCTGAATTTGTATATAATGATTCGCTTTGATATGCTGGTGTATATAAAAATTTTTCAAATCCATCAAATCCTTGAATTATTTTTTCTTTTTTTATTTTTTGTCTTGATAATTCATTTTTTTCATTTATAGAAACACTATAAATAGGAGAATTTATAGAACTACTTATTAATTCTTCGTATGCTTCAATTAACTGAACTTTATATACAAAATTATCAACTCTTTCTTTAGCTGAACTAAAATTCACAAAATTATTCCAAATTATTGAACCAGTTAGGTAAATAGTTCCATCGTAATACTTTATATTTAAATCATCGGTATTAAATAAAGATGTAGTTACATATGTTTGCACTAAATTATCTAAAGATGTTGTCGTTGGTGCAGAAAATATTAAATTATCTAGTGATTCAAATCCAATTGAATTTCCAGCGATATAATCAAAATCAATACCAAAATTCGGGCCTTTTATTGGTGGACATTCTATATTATTCTGTTCACTTAATATAACCGTTTCAATCAATGGGTTTGTCATTAATTTTGTAATCCAAAAAGTTGAATTCACAACGATATCCGCCGGTAATGGTGAATATAATTTTAATATTATAGAATCAACCTGTTTTGATATTTTTTGATTACCGAGTTCATCTTCTATTTTTTCTGATAAAGTCCAATTATCTGTTTCCCATGATGAAATTAATATGTGTTCATCATTACTAAAATTAGCTAAATGTGTTAAAAATTTACTATCTGGTTCTGGTTCTACAAACCTCAAATGTTCTTTGAATGCATCAAATATTGCAGTTTTAATTATATCTTCATCTAACTTTATTGGTGAATAAGATATATTTGTAATTACTTCATATTCATTTCCAATTAATTTTTTTGAGCCTGCATTATTAATTGGTTTAAAAATAAGATTTAAAGTTTCACTACCATTCCACCCACTATAATTTTTTGAAATGGTTTTTAAATTTATTTTGAAAGTTCCATTATTTGGTAATGATGTAAATAATGGTGTTCTGGTTTTATCTTTTAGTAATATATCTACATCAACGCTTGTTACAGCAAATGATTCATAGGATACTTCAAATTCAATATTTAAATCGGAAAAACTTGGTATATCTATTGTTTCAGGCGCCGTTATTTGTATGATTGATGGAAAATCATTTACAGCAATAAAGTTTATTAAACACTCCGTTCTTACACCCGTTCCATATTGATTACTAAATGGTAATATATAAATCTTTTTTCTACCAAATACCCCATTAAAATCTTTATTAAAAAATAATCTTATAAAACCATCTACTGCTGGTATTCTTAATTTTTTTTCTGGACTTATATAAACATCAACACCATCGGCATTTATTGGTGCAAATGGTATAACTATTTCTTTCTCACTTTCTGATTCTTTTATTTCAAATTCAGAATTAAATTTACCTAATATTATTTCAGGTACATTTACTTTTACATTTTTCTCAAATATTACAGCAACAACTATTCCATCACTAGCTTCATTACCATTTACTCTAAATACATTTAATACTTTATTCCAAACTGAAAAATTATTAGAATTTTTTTCTGCTATACTTTTTGGGGCCCAATAAAATTCTCTATACTCATATCCGATTGGTAATCCATTTGCTCCTAAAGATATTTTTGCTGTCGGGTTTGGAAATGACTGTATTTCAAAATTTAAATAACCATTTCTTAGTTTATTTGATTCAATTGTATTTGTATCCGTATTTCCATCCGATAACATTATACTATCGGATATTAAAAGGTCGTTTTCAACACTTGCTAATTGATAGTTTAATTTTACAAAATCACCAAGTTCGTTTGGAAGATTTGAAACAAAATCTACACTTAAATCAGTAACCATAGGTGCTGGTGGTAATTCTGCTACATCTGATGATAATCTAAATTCTAAATTAATACTTCCATTTGTAGAATTTAAATTCCTTTCATTAGTAATAATGTAAGTATTATTCGGTTGTAAAGTGTATTCTTTTATCTTAATAATTTCATCATATAATCTACTTAAAGCAGTTGGCGTTTGGTTTCCTACTATATTTGTTGGTTTATTTCTAAATCTTAAAAAATTAGGTACAACATCGCCACCATCTTCTTCTGATGGAGTAATTTGTGTGTATTTTTTTTCAATACTTACTTCATAATAATTAAGTGATGTTCTTCCGTTTGAAAGTGTTTTATAAGTTCTTAAATTACCAAATGTAAGTGATGGTGAAAATGAAATTACCTGTGATTCTCCTGTTCCTATATTTACATCATTTTCTAAAAATTGAACAATTTCATTTGCTAATAAACTAATATTAAATGTTCCTAAATTTTGTTGTACTACACTTGGTGGTACAAATATAGGATTTGGTTGCACAGGTGGTATATATTGACCACCTCCACCGCCACCATTTCCAGTAGTTAAATTTCTTGGCAATCCAGAATTGCCGACAAATGGCGTATAATCACCTAAACCATTAAAAGGTTCGTTGATTTGGTTTCCACCTAATTCATTTGGGTCAAAAAATGCAGCCATTTACTTTTTGTTTATAAATATTTTTATTCCATATTTTGAGATTCTCTAGGGTCTACAACATTTGTGCCATCTCCGAGATTATCAATTGGATTGGTAATACCATTACCTCCACCACCTCTAGGGTTACTTCCTCCACCACCACCACCACTAAATCCACCGTTTAATATACGTGGGGGTTCGATTATTTTAATTGGTTCTGGTTCTTTTATTTGAACAGGAATTGGTTCTGGTTTTGGTTTTGGAACTATATCTAATGAAATTTCTTTTTTCGGTATATCTTGCGTTTCTTTAATAACCACTTTATTAGGTATAAAAACATTTTTTACTAATACTTCCGGTGTTTCAAACGCTGCCAATGAATCTTCAACTAATTTTTTTGTTTCAATTTTTAAAAATTCTTTAGGTGATGATTTTACAGATACATCTCTTCTTTTTAAATTTTTTGTATTCGTTTCGATACATAAAAATAAAATACTGGCCATATCGTTTGATATATTTGTAAAATCATAAACTTCACAATCTTCAAATCTTACTTCAGATGGTTTTCCAAAATTAGATTCAGTTATATCATAGTATTTATTGGTAAGATAGTATTGAACAGCTATTTTAAAATCTTCAAATATTTTTTTTCTATAAATTGAAAATTTACTCAATCCAAAATCTTTTTTTAAAATATTAAAAAAATCTTTACCGAATTTTGTTTCTAAAACTGAATCAATTTTTTCTAAAAAATTATTTTCAAATGATGTTAAAGAATTAAATATTTCTTTTTTATAATATTTAAAATCTTTATTTAAATTATTAATATTATCAAATTCTTTTTTATTTTTTTCGGTTGTGCTTTCAAATTTTGTTTTAAGAGGTAATATTCTAATTTCTTCTCTTGATGGGGATATTTCTTGAATCCATACTCTTTCTAATTCATTTTCACTACCAATTTTATATCTTACAAAATTTAAATTTATTTTTAATATTCCATTTCTAAAACCCAATGTATTTAATAATTTTTCGTAATTAATTACCAATTCTTTTTTACCACTTCTATTAGTTACAGAATACATATAGTTAGCTATATCATTCGATTTTATATATGCTACATTATTTCCTGATTTTTGGGGTAATAAATTATTATTTATATCATACACAGAAACTTCCATTACATCATACTTACATTCACCAAAATCAGTTTCTTCTATTTCATTTTTAGAAACAATAAATAGGTCTTCCGCTTGAAGATATTTACCTTCATTTTCAGTTTTACTATTTACTGCATCAAAATTTGTATATTTTTGAATACCCATAATTTTTAATCATATGATTTTGGATGCATTATACCAATTCTAGTTTTATATTCTTTAGTTTCTTCGGTATTATCTGCTAATCTTTTTACTTTAATTTTTAATGTTCCCATATGTTCTACACTTTTATCTCTTTTATCAAAACTACATCCACCAGGAGTAATAGTTAAACCAACTTTATCATTCTGACCAGCTGCTATTGTAAATGATGATTTTGGAATACTAAACCATCTTTGATTTGGAGCAAAAGTAGCTCTGATTTCTATTTGTACATCTTTAGTATCATTGTTTGTTATATCGAGCGTACTACCCGCTATCCAAGCAGAATCCTCTGTTTTATTATTGATTTTACCATTAATATCAGGATAATTTGGATTTTCTTTTGCTGGATTTATCTTAACTGCAACAACTTTATTTACAACTTCTGCACCACTTGCTAATGCTACGTTTGCTGTTGATTGTTGAATTGCTTGCTGTTGTTGTACCGCACCCAGCTGTGCCTGCAATCCTTCAATAATAGAATTAAGCGAATCAATTTGTTTAATTAATGCTTTAATCTGTGCTTTAAAACCTGTATTTTGTGATTGAAGTGATGCTCTTAAAATACTTTCATCAACTGATTTTTGTAATGATGTTGCTATTTGTTTTGAAAAATCTTCAATAGTACCTATTAATGTATTCAATTGATTGACCAAAACATCATTCGTTTGCTCAATTGTTAATCTATTATTTATTTCATTTTCTATTTGTATATTTAAATCAGATATAGTTGCATTTAAATCACTAACTGTATTATTAAGTTCTAATACCTGGACTCTTAATTGTGCCGATGCAGTAGCTTCGGCATCATATAATGGTTTTGGAACTAAATTTTTTATTTCTTTTGGAAGGTTTGGTTTTAATTCTTTTACCTCAACATTGATTGCCTTTTGCAATTCTTCAGTATCTATTTTACTTTTAAAAAGTGGTTTAAAAATAAAAGATGATGCAGATGTTTTATCATTAGCAATAGTTACATTATATTCATTTTTTTCAATAGCTTCTGAGCCGGATATTTTAAGTATAGCTTCTAATTCCAGTTCTTTTCTGTTTTTTAACTTTTCTGCTATTGATTCTAAATTATTCATACTTATACAACTTCAAATAAAAGTCTTTCATCTATAATTGTTGATGTTTCATTTTCAACTATTTTCAATTTGATTCTATATGTTCTATCAATTGCAAACGTATTCAAATCTAAATTAAAATAATTTGATGTAGTATCACAACTTACTTTTGTATAATCACTAAATGGAATTAAAACTTCGTTTGTTCTATAATCTTCTAACTGATAATATGTAGTAGCTGGTAGATATTTTGATTGGTCATATTCAAAAATTGTTCCAAAAGATTTATTTGGATATAAATCTCTACCTTTAACTCTTATTTTAATTTTTGTATTTTCTAAATATTCTTTTTTAAGAGTTGTTAAAACTATTTTATAATCCCCATCTGAAGCTGAACCTGTTACTGGTAATAAACTTCCTGTATTGAAAATAAAATCTTTCCAAAGCAATTCTAATGTTGGTTCATATATTGTATTTGTTTCTTTTGAAAAAAACTTTAACATTCCATAATCTGTATCGTTTTCTTCATTTGTTAAGCTGTGTCTAACAATAAATCCATTATTTTCTATTGACCCACTTAACCACAATTTAACAATGTTCGTAACATCCATTCTAATATCATCGGGTTCATATGAAAATGATTGTGAAGCCTGTGATGCTGTATACCAAGTTCCCCCTTCAGCATTTGCTGATCCTGTTGTACCTAATGTAAATACTGCAGTTCCTGCAATTGTATTTTTTTGCCAACTATTTATTCCATCTCTATATTTCCAACTAACTCCATCCGATGATATATTATCAAATTTTGTACCAGTTCCCATAGACCAACTTTGAGAAACTGCGTTTGCATAGATTGTATATTCTAGTGGGATTTCTTCGGCATTTGCTGATTTAAAGTTTAAATAAGCAATAAAACTACTAGATATTGAACCATTTGCTATAGACTCTGATATTGTATTAATATCAAATTTTATAAAAGTCCTATGAATATCTTTGATATTATCATAGTAAGTTTTTCCTACTTCCAATATCTCATCACGGCCTGAATTTTGTTCAGGTTGTTGAAGATATACACTTGCGTCATATATTGAATTGTAAAATTTATGCATTATAATGCCCTCCCTTTAATGTCTTTATTTGGATATTTAACTTCAAATACGCAAGGGTCCATAGATGGAAAAATAATTTTTCCTCTTGTTGCTTGCTCTATATTATATTTGTTTGGTGAATAAGTACCATCGGAACCACATAAATTATATATTTTAACAGATGATACACTCATAACACCCTCAACATTTGCAATAACTAATTCCAATTCAGAAATATTAATAGTTTTATTAAATGTCCAATTATCTGTATTAAAATATTCTTGCAATTCTGTTATACAATTTGTAACAACTTCTCTTTTATTATAATCACTATAACAAACTATTTCAAAATCAACTCCAATGTTTACTATAAATCCATCTAAAATGTTTACACCATCTGTTATCATCCTATATTGACTTACATACGTTTTAAGATTTTCTTTTGCTGCTAAATTTAAATTTGTTAAGTTTTTATTAGAGTCATATCCTAAAACATACATATTAATTGCAAATGGATTATTTTGTTGTGATATTCCATGCTTTCTTTGATTTATATAACTTATAATTCCTTTTTGTATTTCTTGTCTATTTTTATTCTGCAACTCTTCAACTAATCCAATAAATTCAGAAACGTTTTTTGGATTAGAAAGAATTGTATTTGGTGAATTTACATCAACTTCACTATCGGGAGAAACATAAACTTTAGCAACACTACCATATCTAGCGGGCATTGATAATGCTCTAACTATATAATCTTCTCTAGTCACTGCACGATTTTGTGAACCAAACATTGCCAATGCATTTTGTCTAATTTCTTCAATAGATTCACCACCTCTACCACCAGTTGCTGACTCTAAATTATCAACTGCTAAAGATTCCTTACCGGCCTGATATGTTGATAATAAACTGGTATTTATTGATAAAATATCTTCATCAAATTCTATTTTATTTATAATATTTAACTGATTAGAATTAATATTTGCTTCAACACCACCACCAATCAAATATTTTATAGTTAATGTTTTACCTGCGGGCGCTATACCAAATGTATTTGTTTTTAAAAAATTAGATGGGTCTATTCCCATATTCAATCTACTAATTGAATTTGCGGTTCCAATTCCTATATTTTTTGTATTTGGTAAAATTTGTTCATCTGCCAAATTAACATCTCCGCTACCAAATTGTAAATCAATGGTATTATCATTATTTATTTTTACAGAAAACCTTCTAGGAACTTTTTGTATTTCTAACAAATAAGGGACGGTTGAACTATTCTGATGTAAATTTCCGTTATATGCTGTATTTTCTTGTTCTACAAATATACTTTCTTGTGCTAAATAAGGAACCTCATAATATTTGTTATTATCCGAATCCGTTACTGATGTTATTGATATTATATTATTATCTGATAATGTAATACTTGGATAATCTCTTTCGTTTAAAGGAACGCTTGTTGTTATTGTTTTTTGAATGGCTGATATTGCTTTTACTTTTTTTGTTACTAAATAAAAAGTAGGTAAACCACTATTATCTCTTTCAAAAACATCATATTCTCTATCAGTTTCTTGAGAAAAATCAACCACATCTGTTGTTCTAAAAATAATTCCTGTATTTGTTGATACTTCTAAACCTTCTTTTATTCTTAAAAATAATCTCTCATCTGGTTCATAATTTGGTGCACCAGCTGCAGGAACAAGTTGATAAATTGTTAATGTGGTTACGGCAGGTGTAGTTACTTTTGGTTTATATCCCATTGATTGTGCAAGAGACATTATGTTTTTTCTTTCGGTGGCGTGTAAAAGTAATGATTCTTTTAATTGAGCGTCTTGATAAAATGAAAGAACATCTCCTATATATGATGCCATTTCAACAAAAACCATACCGGGAGAGGATTCATTAAAATCAGAATATGTATTTGGAAAATAAGTTTTTGTAAAATCAATAAGATTTTCTTTTAAAGAAGCAAAATCTTTACCAACATAATTTATGTCTTTTTTATTACCCCAATTTTTATCATTAGATTTAATAGCCATTTTTTATTTATTGTTTTATATTTAAACTAATTGAATCTCTTAAATTTGGGTTTGACCTCAATGAAAATTTCATATCTAAAGTTATTGTATTTTTATCAATAGATATATTATCATAATCAAATATTATTTCATCTATATTAATATATGGCAACCATTTTGAAACAGCATCATTTATAACAAACTCAATTTTACTATCTATTTCTGTATCAACAATTTGTTCAAATATTAATTTCCAAATATCACAACCAAACTCAGGTTGCATCACTCTTTCACCCTTTCTTGTCATTATTAAATTTATAAGATTATTTTTTGCTTGAGAAAGTGTAGTGTAGTTTACAGAAAATATGCCACCTACATTAGAAACAGTATTAATACCAATTCCTAATATTTTATGATTATTTTCTTTTAAATCAGCTACATTTACTTTACCTATCTCAATTGGCATATTATCTAAACCCTTTTTGTTTTTCTTGTTTTATAAATACTTTTGTCAATTGTGTATAATCTTTATTTAATGCCTTTTGAATTGCATCTAATCCAGCATTACCAGTTGAGGGTAATTGTTGTGGAATAGATTGTTCTCTGTAATCCATAGTTTCCCAACCATCTTCTTCATATCTTTCAGGCTGCATCATATCTAACACAGAACTTTCATCCATCATGCCACCCTCTGCTCTTTCTTCTGCCGTAAATGGTGTTGTATTATTTAAAACTTCGTTTAACATTTGATTGTTAGTATAATTTTTTACAGGTCTATTGATTGCTGCTTGTGTATTTTTTACAAGTCTTTTCTTAGTTTCTGTCATCTCCATTAAAGATGTACCCTTTTTTTCTTTGTTTAATGTAACTGCTCCGGATTTAATCAGTTTTGCCAATTCTTCTTTTACTTGTTGTTTTACTTCTTTCCTAACGACTTCTTTGATTAATCCGACTAATAATTTCGAATCCATAATAATTGTTTTTAATAAATATTGAAAGTTATAATTTAGTTTATACTACCAGTTTCCTCATTTTCGGCTTTATTATCATTTTTCTTTTTTATTAATAAAGCTGCTGTTACTGCAGTTCCTAATAATGGAAGTCCTATACCAACTTTAGGTATTTTATTATCCGTTATATCTAAATTGTTTTTAGGTCCTATTGTGTTATTACTATCAGATGTATTACTAGTATTATTTCTGACCACATTGTTTATAGGTTCAAAATTTGCTAATTTACCTAAAGCAACACCAGCCGCTGCCATAGCTTCTTCATCTTCATCTAATATAGCATTCATAGCATCCCTATACTCCTTTGGTGATGATGATGGTGGAAAAATTTGATTCAATTGTCTTTCTCTGTCTTTTAATGATTTTTTTTTATTTTTCTTTTTTGTATTTAAAAGTTTTGCCAATGCCACCAAAGCCGTAACCGTAACTACGCCACCACCTATTAAAACGATTAATTTTTTAAAATTAATTCCTGACAATGGTTTTCCTGAAAATGGTTTTACAAAATAACCAACCCAAGGTAACATTCCCGGTGCCGGAGGTGCTGGTGGTGGGTATTGGCAATTACAACTAAAAAATCCACCAACTGTTAATAAGTGTATTGCGGCCGATAATATAAAATTTAATAAAAATGGTCCGTTACTACCTTGCGGTCCCATACCCGAAGGTGACCATACACCAGGAAATAAAGCAAGAGCAGTTATAGTGTTTATATTTTTTACAGAACCTATACAGGGCATAGTTGGTGCAGGAAATTTTTTCAATTTTGCTCCAGTCCAATAAGCTAAAACTGCAGGTCCTATTGCATTTAATAAATTTCCTTTTGGATTTTTTTGAGTTGATATTAATAGATTCGTTAGTGTTAATGCCATTAACCTTTTATTGCCAGATTCAACAGCAACACCACCAATTAAAGTTTTTCCGTTTTTAATTAATTTATCATATTCATCGGTTATAACATTTGCAAACCACCAAGCATCAGCCGCAGTTATTATAAACTCTAAACCTGCTACTTGTTTTCCTGCCTGTTTTTTTACTTGTTTTTTAATTTGAAATGTTCTTGCTAATTGTTGGTTTGTCACATTTATATAAAAATCTGTCCAACTATTAGAAGTACCCGAAGATGGTAATCTAAAATTTTTTAAAGAAAGTGCCATTAAGTTTTACTTAAATAATTTTTAGCAGATAAAATAACTTTTAATTTAGATTTTATTCCATCAAATTCGGCTTTATTTTCTGGTGAAAACTTTGTAGGGCCCGATGGTGTTAAATAAAATTGTGCATTTATAGCATCAATTAGTTCTTCTAATATTTTGACTAATTCACCACCTAATACCATTTGTTGTACCGCAGCTCCGGCATCACCTGCTCCTGAATTTTTTCCTAAATATATTGTACCATTATCCGAATTGAGGAATATCTGATTAGCCCCTTCGGAATGTAATGTTATATTTTGTTTATTATGTATATAAACTTCATTTTCAGCATCAATTGAATAATTACCATCGGTAATAACGCCTGTGTTGCCTTTTCCAAATATAATAAATTCATTGGCTTTTGCAGATAATATAACTCTATCAGAATTTAACCAAAATTGGTCACCCTTAAAATCATCGGAAGATGGATATTCTTTAAATCCAATTTTCGTTTTTTGTATTGTTTCTTTAAATGGTACTTTTACTTTACCCGATGTTAAATAAATCGATGTACCATCTTTATTTATATCTTCTTCTATTAGTTCACCAATTTTTTTATCATCTAATTCTGGATTTTGTTTATTACGAATGAATATAGATGGTGATGATGTTTTATCATCTTCTGTTAGGAAAAATTCTGAAAAACGAATTGTATTTCCAACTCTACCTTGAATTATTGTATCACCTTCTTTTGGTTTAAGAAACTTTATTTTTTCATTAATTTCGTATTTACTTTTAGAAGCACTTTTTGTATTTGATTTATTTGGTATTCCTGTTTGTGAAACTTGATTATAATTTTTCGATGAACCACCTTTGCCATCTTCACTTAAAGTTTTTTCCGATGTTGATTTTGTAGTTTTAAAATCTTCTCTAAAATTTGAATATTGTGTAATTGTATATGGTAAATAAAAATGTTCTGCTTCACCAATTACTAATATAATTACAGTCTCACCACTAATAGGAAAAGTAAAATTGTTCTTATCAAAGGGGTAGGCATAAGATATTTTTTTTATTGTATTTTCTGAAAAATAAGTTATAGCACCGTAAAATCTTACGTCCTTTTCTGCAAAGTTTTTATTTCCGTTATAAATTAAAACAGTATCTTCATCTTTTAATAGTTTATTAAAATCCTCTTCTGTTTTATAAACTTTATCTACTTTCGCTAAAAATGATGTTACATTTTTATTTATATCTTTTTTAGTTTCATCGATATAATTCTTAATTGCTTCGGGTCCTGCCATTACTTAATTTTTTTACTAATTTCTTCAATTTCTATCTCAATATCAGCAATCCTTTCTTTATTTTTTGCATCCACTTCATCAACTGCTTCTTCTAATTGATAAAACAGTTGTGCTTTTTCATGCTCACTTAACCAACCCTCTTCACCAATACCTTTTGCTTCGGCTGCAGCTAATCTTTGAGCAATAGTTGCCATTTTAATTAGGTGTTCATCATTTTTTACCGATACCTCAATAAGGTCTTTAATGATAGGGGCAATAACAGTTGCTTCACCAACATTTTTAATTAATTTCCTTAATGATTCAATCAAATCAGAAATGTTTTTCTTTTTATTTTGTTGGTTTTCGTATATATCTCTAAATAATGATGATAGGTTTTTACCATCAAATAATTGAAATTCTGAACTCATTTTTTACAAATTTATATACCTATAATTATTTATAAATTATAAAGTTGTTAATAACCAGTATATCCATATCACAATTTAAAAATGTCCAAATCGCTTTTTGAGGGTCATTTGTCATTGTGTGGTCTTTAAGATTAAACGATGTATTTAATAGAATTGGTGTATCTGTAAGTTTTTCAAATTCTTTTAACAACTTATAATAAAGTGGATTTTGTTCTTTTGTTACCGTTTGTATTCTTGCACTATTATCCACATGTGTTACAGATGGTATAGGTATTTGTGAAACTACTTGAACAACTTGATTCATATAGGGAACATCTCCTTCTGAACGGAAATACTTTGTATAATCTTCTTGCGTTACCGATGGTGCAAATGGTCGAAACATTTCTCTTTTTTTAACAACTTTATTTATTTTATTTCTAATATTAGGTAAGTGTGGATTTGCTAATATTGAACGATTGCCCAATGCTCTTGCACCAAATTCTGTTCTACCTTGAAACCACCCAACTATTTTACCTCTTTTAATAAACTTTGCAATTATTTGACACAAATCTTTCTCATGTGCAATTTCAACACAAAGTTTATTTGATTGATTTAGTATATTACTAAGTGATATATTCCAATCCGGCCCCAAATATGGTGATTGATTATCTCCACCCTTTATTTTTGGATTACCTAATGTTTGATGCCAATGCCACAAGCAAGCACCAATAGCCGAACCAGCATCCGATGGTGCGAATGGAATCCATACATTTTGGAAAGTTGTATGATATTTTATTTTACCGTTTGCAGTTCCATTATATGCACATCCACCACCCAATACTAAATTATCACTACTCCAATTATTATTTGCTCTATTTAAAATAAAATAAAAAGTATTTTCATACCAACTTTGTAAAGCCGCAGCTAAATCTTTATGTTGTTGTTCTATTTTTTCTTCTTTAAAACGAGGTGGAAAACCAATTAAATCAATCAATTTAGAATTAAACATATCCGTTTCAGATGTTCTATATGTAAAATATTTTTGATTTATATTAACTAATTCACCTAATCGATCCCAATACGAAATTTTATCAAATACATATTCATATTTTGTTTTATCTCCATATGGTGCCAATCCCATAACTTTATATTCTCCCTCATTTGGTTTGAATCCCAAATAGGAAGTCAATGCAGAATAAACCAATCCTAATGAATTTGGAAACTTTAATGATTTTATCTCCTTAAATTCATTGTCTCTTATATAACATACTAATAGGGTTTCATCTTCACCGACCGCATCTACTGATACCCCTATTGCTTTATCAAATGGCGATGTATAATAAGAAAAAGCTAAATGAGAAAGATGATGTTTTGTATAAAAAATTTCACCACTATATCCAATACTTTCTAATAATCCTTTTAAATTTCCTTCGGTTTCATTCCATCTCCTTTCAAATGCTCTCCATTGTGGAAACCATCTTCTTAATGGATACCACTTTGAACCAATTTGATTTTCAACTCTTTTAAATTTGAGGTCAGGTCTTTCATACCAACAAACCATATCAACTTCATCGATAGTAATTTGTGCATATTCTAAAACCCATTGTATTGCCTTAAACGGAAAAGAACTATCATGCTTTTTGCCGGATAGTTTCTCTTCTTCTATTGCTGCTATTACTTTACCATCAATTACTATTGCTGCAGCTGAATCATGATAAAAACCTGATAACCCTAACTGTATCATATCTTAAATTTTTATATCACCATATTTATCAAACTCACTATATAACTCCATTTGCCTTTCTTTCATTTTGTTTACAACCTTTGTGATATAATGTGTTGGATGTCCTGTCATTTCCCTAATAAGTAAATATAAACTTTTTTTATTAAAAT
>Ga0194115_10002330_pt1 | contig 22683 bp, 12 predicted proteins | sample TA2MahsurfametaG_3_FD_148656 | JGI IMG/M metagenome (GOLD analysis project Ga0194115, IMG submission 148656) | Freshwater microbial communities from Lake Tanganyika, Tanzania - TA2015002 Mahale S4 surface | ecosystem: Environmental > Aquatic > Freshwater > Lake | place: Tanzania: Lake... | reverse complement strand
CAGAACAAGAAAATTGCTGACAAACCATCTGTCCTAATCTGTAACGGAGATAAGGATCCATTTGTAACTTCTAAGGATGTTGAAGATGCTACAAAATTCTTGGAAGGCCATGGATTTGTCGTCGAAGTGATGAATGTGAAGGATGCCAAACATGGGTTTACCAATCCTGCTCAAGACTTTAATCCAAATCCTGCATTTGGTTATTCCACAAATGGTTCCATCCTTACATGGATAAAGACTTTGGACCTCCTACGTTCTACAATGCTTTCCTAAACGAGTCCTGAAAGATCGAAATAGAAATCCACAATAATGGTTCAGCTCAACTGGTCGGTCGAACGACTCTCCCCCCCGGTCGAAGGCCCACCAGGCGTGGAGGAGGCAATGTTTCGGGTACATAGGGTTTCATGGGTGGTTTGGTCGGTGCAACATCAATGTCCCTCGTTGGGAGTTTAGTCTTTGAGGCGTTTCCATCGTCCAGAAGATTATCAAGAGCTTCCCAATCGTCGTCATTATTTTCGGTAATACCAAGCTGTTGTCGTTTTTCCTTGGAGTTTACAGGATCCTCTTGTGTCCGTGGTACTGGTGATGGTTCTTCTTCTTCCTCAGGAGTCGGCTTTTGAGATGGATTGGAAGTAAATCCTGCTGGTGGTGGTAATCTACCAAAATGTGATTTCCATGCTTGAACTATTCTCCGGTGTTCTACTTGCAGCGAAAGATAATGCTCTTCCGGTTTCATACCACCGACAACAGGTGTTGCTCCAAGTATCATCGCCAAGACTTGATCTAGTAACGAAAATGTTGGCTCTTCACCCCGGTCGTCGCTGGGATTCTTGTTGGCGTCATCATCGACCTCTTGTCCCTCCTCCTCTTCTTCGGCTTGCCATACCTCGTCTTGAAGAGAATCTAGGAGATCTTCTACCTTAGTCATCTTCTCAACGAGTGCATTATGCATCGTTTGCGCAATGATAAGTTCCTTCCCTGTAAACTTTGTTCGTAGTTGAGACTCGATTTTCTGTAGCTGTTCCTCTCTCGCCTTCCTTTCCGCCATCTTTCGATCTTGTTGTCTTCGTCGTTTTGCCTTTTCCCGTCGTTTCTTTCGTTTCTGAAATGGAAGCAATAAGGCTGGCCCATCACCTGAAACAAGGCCATCATCATCGCCAACATTCTTCAACATGGAATCATCGGTTATCTCAGCCGATTCTTCTCCTTGCTGCAAAATTGATTCGGGTGTCGTCAAGAAAGGACTATCCGTCGAGGTTGGGTGTCCTTCGTCAGCCATGATGTCTGTCGACGAGTCCCCGATCTGCACTTGGCTCCCTCTCTCGTCCACAGAGGATACATCACCATTAAAGCTATCGTCGTCGTCGTCGTCGTCATGATCATCGTCATCGAATGCATCGTCATCCGTGCCATCACTGTCATCGTCAATTTCGTCACCATAGCTATCGTTGGAATCTCGACCCCAATCATCCTCCTCCTCTTCCTGTAGAGGAGGGTCATCTCGTAGACCTAACCATTGGAATTCATCAGGAAAGGATAATTCTGATGTCCCAAATGCATTCATCGAATCTGGTTCCTTTTGTAACGTCTTTCGATGGATGGGTTCCATGGCGATCTTGACTTGATCCTCACGTTCTTCCTCTAAGACATCCACCTTCGCCTTGGCCATTTCGACTTGATGGACTAGTGTTTCTCGGATCGAATATAAGTTATCTAGTTTCGATTGTCGTTTAGATTCCTTCCATTCTTGATATTCCATATGTGCCTGTTCTTCTCGGATCAAATGTAATAATTCTACTGCCATATCTCGTTTCCAAAACAACGTCCTGGAGCATTCAGCCAAATACTTCCATAATTTTTGCAAAAAGGCAAGAGTAGGTGGCTTTCTCAATTCCTGAATCAGTGTAATCGTAGAGATATGTTCCCCCGTCACCGGTGATTGTAGATATCTTGGATATCGGATAAATAAACGTCCATCATCACGTAGTAGAGGGATGTTGTGTTGAGGAGATGTCGTCGTCGTCGTCGTCGTCAGACCATCATCACAATATCGTGCCAAGCCACTATCAAACAATTCAAGGATTTGAATATCAAAATCTGGTGGTGGTAAAAGACCATGATTCCCAGCATCATGGAATTTCTTTGGTGTCGTGTGTTCTAGTTCGTATCGTGCCCACATTGCCTCCAACAATTGGGTTTGGACTAACTCAACTTCATCGGAATCGTTTGGTAGATATCCGACCAAGGTTTGGATATCAATCAGAACTCCAGGTAATGTTTCTGGATTGCTGGAAGTTTGATTGGAAGGACTCGTCTCTTGTTGTTGTCGTCGTGTGGACAGATCACCCCTTGTCCCGGTGGTGGTGTCTTGTTGTTGTGATGACGACGACTGTTCTCGCAATCGTTGTGCAACTTCAGGATGGATCCCAACCCGTATTCCTAAAGAGGAATTCGACATGATGATATGATAACTCTACTTATTCTCCTACTCCTTACTTGTGTCACGATGCCTCCCTTTATTGTTGTTCTTGCTGTGGGTATGAAGGACAAGCCAGCAAGTCGTAGATTGTCTCTGTCTGATTTGTTCTGCACAAGCGTCTTGCAACATCTGGGATTCGTGGATGAGGAGAGTCTACACAAACGGAGCAGCAGATACCTATGACCTATAGGTACGTGACTGGAAACGTGCAGGCGTCGGAAGGATGCTGCTTCACCGTCAACCGTCATATGACAGTGATACCTATATACTACTAGTAGACATTGTGTCAATAGTAGTCATATCCTGGCGGGAAAGTTTCTCTCGCGCGAGTTGGCGATTCGTTTCCCGCTGACGAATTTCGTTTGTCCTCAACATACTCACTGTCAGCAAAGAAATCAAGTTGTTTCTGCCAAAGTAGCGCGAAAGAAGTTGGGAATCCACTACTGGTATTATGTCAATGATGGAACGTTTTAGGCAGGCCAACAGTAGTAGCTATACTACAGATCTACCACCCAAAAAAGAATTCAAATCTGAGACGGATTGGTTAGTCTTGATTTCAGCATTCTCTGAAAATCCATTCGCTGATCCGGACCGTCGTACCAGTGTTTCGCTTCTTGGTATTACGATACAACAACAACAAGTACAACAACAACAAGAAGATGGCAAGCCAGTGTATGTGATTAGTGGAATACATGACAACATCAAAAGTAGCAATGAAAAGGCCAAGCCAAGGTTATCACCATCCCCCCCTCCAGACCGCATTTTCGAACCATCCTCACGAGAATCTGAAAAGAGGAATAGTATTCGAAGTCCTCGACTTCCTCCAACGAATATAGCGACATGGACCACCAGAGAAGTGATGTTTCTGTTTACTGCTTTCGTCGTCATCTTGTTGGGCCTTGTGATTCACTCGTGCAGTATGATATCAACTTCATCGACTACGGTTTTACCCTCACACGATGCGTTTTGTTTTGTTGCAAAGGAATCGACGGTAGTCGGACCGACGTCTTCACAGGATGAACTGTCTACTACTACGACTACCACGCTTTCTACTACTACGACAACAACGCTTTCGAGTGAACAAATCCATCACTCCCTTCAAGATAAAGTACGGCATGTGAAGAATATGGGAAACAGATCCAATAATGATTTCTACGTGAGTCCCGAAGAGGATGCGAGGACAGCCAGAGCCTTTATGTTAGACTTGGGAAAGATAGTCACTGTGGTCGGAGATTTGAGAAGGAACCTATGGAATACTCTCTCTGAAAATGTAAAGAAACGAAGTCAGGTCCAATTGGATTGTGATCATCCGACTTCACATTGGCTATCATATCGATGTCGTACAGAACGAAGAGACAATGCTAGGAAGGCATTGGTTCCCTTGAATCGTAGGACCTCCTATCGGACTGACAATGGTGGCTGTAGTGCTCCACATCTTCCTCGACGGGATATCGTACAAAATATCTGGACGAAGGAAGGACGTACGAAACTTGGTCAGGGTTTAGTCGTCGAATCCTGTGGCATTGTGACCATGGAGAAGGAGTCATCTCAGAAAGATCTAGTTGAGGACGAAACATCGACGACGACGACGACGATGACGACATCAGTAGTAGTAGAACCCACCATAACAAGCAACAAATCCAAGTGGAAACGACCTCGTACCTTTAAGGACATGGTTGAAGTGGGGTTCGAATCACACACTATCAACTTTCAACGAACTCAGCAGTTAATACGAGAACGACATCAGCAATGATAAACTAGTAGGGAATCGGATAAAGACTATGGAATTGCAAGGTTGACTATTGCCGACTCATATACTTTTTCACGCAATCACACAAACTCACACAAACGCTAGGAACCGTACGTCGGCGGTTCGCCGATTCATTCGATCACTAAGAACCTCGCATATCATCGCATCGAATCGCATCACATGCCGAAATGATTTTTTGTCCGTCTATTGTCCTCGGAGTCATCGTCAACTGAACACAAGTCCATTCAGGGGTTTTGTACCCGTTGTCATCTGTTTTCGAAATAGAATAACATTGAATCAGAACTTCCAACTCCTCAACGAAAAGTATGGCAGGAGATGATGCTTTGAAGAGCGGGAAAAGAGTCCTACAAGACCGAGTATGGGAGTCGTTGTCAGAATTATGTCAGAAGATGGATAAGCTTGAAGATAAACCCTTTCGACTAGGAGGAAGTGGAGGAGGTGGAGGAGGAACGCCAGGAGCATCGTCAACGTCATCATCATCGTCACCTTTTTCTGTGGATATTTCGACGTCCTTTTTACGGACAGAACAGGATTATGATTGGTTTGATTTAGATCAGGATGGGAAGATTATTGTACAACCAAAGATTCCAATATTCCCCGAAGATTTTCCACCTGGACAATTTTTACATCCTTTATCATGGTGGGGGATCGTCGAACCGATTACAGGAGAACGGAAGAATCCTAAAATCATCCTCCCATCAGGAGAAGAAATGGAAATCGACAAAACGAAGAAGGAAACACTACCTCCTTCTTCTACTACGAATGAGACACCAGCCAAACGCGGTCGAAGCAACGATCAACAACAACAGCAGAATAGTCAAAAGAAATCCAACAAGAAACGATCAAAAAGTCGTTCAAGAGATCGGAAGGAAGATACTAGTCGGTCGGGACATAGAGATCGGAATCGTCGATCTCCTGATTCCTTGGAACAACGGAATCGATTTCGAAATGGACCACCACCACCACACACTGTACCTCAAGTACGAAGAGGAGGAGGAGGACTAGATTCGTCTTCTGGTCCACCACCACCACCCGACGACCGTCGACGGGTAGTCGATAGGCGACACTCGGGACCTCCAGGTGGTGATCGGATGGCATATTCGGAGGATATGTTCCCACCTCTACAACAAGATAGTACTCGAGGCCAACGCCATCCTCGTCCTGAAGATCGTGGAAGATATGATGGTGGTCGGCATCATGACGAATTCCCCCGGAGGGATGATAGAGGCAGAAATGATGCTGGTCCAAGATATCCCAACAGTCGACGTGGACACAGATCTGATGACTTCTAGCGAAACAGAAAGACTTGATTTCATACTCTACTAGCAGATGAATGTTTAGTCCCACTACACCAAGAGTTCGTAGCTTTGCAGTCCTGTCTTCACAGGTGGTCTCACAATTGTACTTGATCGCCCGGGCATAGATTCGCGTCATGTTTATCGTCAGTCACAGTACAGAACTTATTAAAGCCATCAAAACACCAGTTGGTAGCTGCTAAACGCATCAAAACAATTACCACACATCCGACCGTCGCTAGGGCGATGATTATGGAGAGAAGTAAAATCAAGACACTAGCCCGACCACTTTTCTTGACGTAGCCATCTATCTTGGCTTTTCCAATGTAGGACCCCGCAAGGCAGATAGAAAAGAAGGAAACTGCGTATGACCAAGGAACTAAGCCGTAGGTGACGAAGAGTATAGCCACAGAACTGCTGGTCAATACAATCATGGTAGCTGTCGTGGCGCTTGAGACACGTGGATTGATTCCCATCACCAGCATGAGGGGACCCAAAATCATTCCACCTCCAACCCCAATCATTCCGGCGACGACACCAGCAAGGAACGTAAAAAATGCATAAAACCGAACTTTTCGTGAGTCCCATAAGACATCCTGCGGGTGCATGGGGTAATCACAGGCAAACTTGTCTTCTGTTTGATTCTTCAGCCGATACCCGAACCAAGCTGAGATACCCATCGTCCAGGCAAATTGAATGACAATCAAAACAGTGTACCAAGGTGAGGCACAAGTAATGCCAATGACTGAGTCAACGCCTTTGCCTCCCTTCATAAAGGTCAGAATCACCAAACCGATCCAGAGGATCAGCAAGGCGAACAGTTTTTCGCGCGGAAATTGGCGTGAATCCCGTTCCAGCCAAAAAAGCCGACGAGCTGCCTTTTCTGATTCAATCTCAGCAGTCGTCTCAACTTGTCGTTCTAAGAGATCTTCTTCTACATTTTCATCTGCTGTACCCTCATCGGAGGAGCCAGTTTGTTCTTGAGACCTGGTTGGTTGATTCTGTGAGGTTTCCTCTGACTGGTCTAATCCGACATAAAGGGTATTCGGTTCTGTCATCTGAACGACAGCATACGTTTCGTTCCCTTGCTCTGGAATAAGAAATGGGGCGTCGCCTTCCTTCCGCCGCGTATCTTTGAACTGCTTATACGTCTTGTACGAGGTGAATCCTAGAATAATCGCCGCTAGTGTCAAGTAGAGCCAGTTCGGCATCAACTTTTGAATTAAAACTCCCATGACAGCTCCTGCCATCTCCATGGGAGCTAGGAAGAGGGCCATATCGAAGTCAATTAATGGACGAGTGTAATATATCGTCTCATCATCGTTGTCTTGATCATTCCATGGGACTGACTCAAAGTCAGTTTGACTGTGAGTCTGAGAGACCTTTGCGGTATATGGATGCTTATTCCGTATATTCAAAAGTAGTCCACCTAAACTAGCACCAAAGATACTTGCCTGACTTAATCCACTGGCAGGTTTCGGTGCGAAATTTAATAGTAATATCCCCAGGGGGACGTAGATTCCACCACCCCCCACACCACACGCCGTCGCGACGCCTGCTGTAACGAACCAAGCAATCATCCCCAATAGGTCCCTCCAAAGATAACTTGGATTTGGATTATCTCTCCCATTCAAGAGTTTCCGGTCAAAGCAGATACCATCTTGAGTATCCGTACTCAGATATCCATCACAATCCTGACAATCTTTGACATACATCTTCTCTCCACATATTTGAGATAGATGGGGACATTCAAAATGGCTCGAAACTGAACATTTCCCATCGTTCCCACCTGACCGGACTTTCGGCAGCCGTTGAAAAAGAAACAAGGAAATTAACAGAAGAAGCAACGACCGCATTCTGATTTTGTTCTGTCGAATGACACCCGAAGAGTCAGCGGTTATGTGAGACTAGAGGAAGGACCTTATACAGGGCATCGAGCACCAGTGTTCCCCATCAACTCTACAAGCTCGTAGCAGATAAAGCTCTTAGTCGTGGACGACTCCTCTAGAGTTGACGAAAGTCTTGTGCAATTGAAGATTGTCCGAGTCTGTCATGTCCTTCCTTCATGTGGTGTATGTGACTGCTTTGACCGTGGACATGCGACGATTGTTTTTGCGAGCGTTGGAGTCGTTGGTGGCAAAATATACGACACTATGTACTTAGAATAGTCATCGATATATACGTACCTTAGGTTCAGTGACACATGTCCCGTGAAATCCTTCATCGTCGGCATCTTTCACAGTTTGGACGTGAGAGACTGGAGACGGAGGACTAGCCCTTTGTTCAATTCCACTGTTGACATTGGCGTGTGTCGTCGTCGTCGTCGCCGTTACGCGTTTCCTGGCCATTTGTGACGGCACGGATGGGTGCAAAAAAGAAAAAAACAGTGCTTGATTTCTTCAAAGGGATGGGGGGATGTGAGGAAAAGACATCGAAACTCGAAACTCGGCTCTGCCATTGGGGGGAGGGGGGGAGGCTGATGATTGTTCTAAATCTTGGACGAATCCCCCTTTTAAAACGAGGGAACCCCCCTATGGTCTCGAGGCACCCTACTGGTATCATCTAGAGATTTCTGTTAGAAAGCCTATTACAGCAAGAAAAACGATCCATCATCCTATGTACACTACTAGTTGGCACAGTCACCAAGATCTGAAAGAAGCCGACAGCCCATCTTTGTCCTGATCCTATGTATCCCCATCCGACGTATCCTCCTTTTTCTTCAGCGTGTAGGAACGCAAATCGAAAAGTATGAGGACTGCGACGAAACAAAAATCAAGGTAGCAATCAAGAAGGTTTTCTTTATGGACCAACAGTGACGCAATAGGCGCACGTGAAGACTGGAGGATGGTAGGGTGCATATCGACGAGACAGAGCACTAGGAGGATTCCTTCCATGGTGAATATAAAGCGCAGAAAACCCCCGAAGTTCTGCAATGCGCCCAACCTTTAGCAGAGAGCTATAGACAAAGGTGCAAGTGCTATCATGTATGCTCGCCTAGCTGGAAAAGCAGATCTACTGTGGTTCCCTACCATAGTCTCAGTTTGCGTATTACCTGCTACACTTCAGGTAGTCAGAGAAGTGAACTGTTATGGTTGGGGTTGTTGTCGAGTGAAGGGTGCATGGAACACCTTTTCGTTCGTCCTTTCACGGACAGTCGATCCTAAGTTCGCAAACAAATTTTAGAGAACGTAAGTGGAAAGTAGTTGTCTGAGAGTTTGACTTTTCCTTGTCGGGTACAACAGATCGCGCAATCCAGAGTGCTGCGAGGGCACACGCAACACCAGCTAGCAACACATGACGTATCTATGTGAAATATCGTCCGTCCCGTGACGCTTTCCCACGGCTCCAGGCTTCCTTTGCCTGAGGATTAGTTGGTTGACGGGATCGCTCTAGCTTGATTGCAAGGCCAGCAGCTTGATGTTGACGTGTTGCAGATGCTGAGCTCTTGAAGTGATCCTATAGACCAACATAGCCGTGACGCATTTCGGACCAATAGAGTGCAGAGCCCAGTGGCCCTTAGTAATATCTGTATTCGAACATTCGGTCATCAAGGGATCTCAAAAATGGATAGGTCCGAAACATGCGAGAGACAATCTGAAGCTGTTGCTGGACACTTACAGCGCCACGTTCGCCTGCGAGTTCAGCAAGATCTTCAGCTACACTTCGAGTCATGTTGACCGAAAAACGTGATCGACCTTGCCATAAGACTGTTCGAAGTTCATGAATATGGAGCATAAGCATACCAATGTCATCAGGATTCAATATACAATCGGGTAGCGCCGCATGGGAGGCGATACTACGATTATCATGATGGTGATGATTCGTTGATGGAGTTGGCGGATGATCTCGCATGACCAGTAATCGTTCAATTTCGGTCAGTAAATGGAAGAACGACCCGTAGATCTCCTCTCGACTCTTTCCCATCTTCAATATTGCGTAGTACACAAATTTGCATGTTTTCTGTGCTACCCATACAGCCAAAACAAAGGGCGTAACGGCGGCCATATTCATGTTGAAATTGGTGGAAGCCCGCATTTCATCCATGGCCAAAAGTGCATTCATCATTTCTTTCTTCAAGAATTGAGCTTCGATGAAGCTCATTCGAATCACACTATTGATATTGTAGATGGTCTTCATACTTTCTTCCTTCTCAGCTTCGATCAGAGATATGTCCATGTTTTTGGCCATACGTTTGCGTTGTTTGAGCGGCATGTCCGGGTGTGCCTCGTCGAGCCAGCTTCGAATCATTTTTTGTAGATTCTTGATGGCGACATCTCGAGCCTGCCGGTCGCTGATGTCTACAGTACCTTTCGTGAATTCCTCATACATCGCATGCAATGGATCAACTACGTGTTCTTGAAAAAAATGAGCCACGTAACGGCCGATCGAGCTGAGAAAATGAAGACCGTACCCATTCTTGAATTCCTTAATTGCAAAATACATGAGGGGCGGAATCGATAGTGCTCCGATATACCAGTTCCGCTGCCACCATGGCATGGGCTTCAACTTCTCGAGTCGGCGATCTCTCTGCAGTTGAATCACAGAGTCCATCACATCGAGGAGCTCAGAGACTTCGCTCACTAGAAGAGGCAAATCAGAAATCTGCACTCGAGGTTTCTGAATACTTTCGTCGTCGGCTGTACGCTCTGTATCAAACGGATCCAAGGTCTCATTCCCATCTGTCTTCATCCGTAAACTAGCCCAAAGCGGTAGCTTACCACCGGCTACAGTCTCGTCCGTCGCTACCGTGCCGCCAGAGTCCAAAAACACAGATCCAACGGGGTCGTAGGAGATTCGCGATTGATCATCTCCTTCTGCCCAATTCTCCGAATAAGGCAAGACGATGACTCCATTAGCAGCACGAAACATATGCCGCCGGACCAGCGACATTGCATCTACAGACCACTCCGCCAAAGCCGGATCATCAATCATGATATGGCCACCATCACTGCTCGTTACAAAAACATTGGTGTAGTAGAGGGAATCTTGTCTAGTCTGTGGCATTCCAGTAACGTCGGAAATCATAGTTTTCGGTGGAAGATGAGCTCGGTGTGTCGGTGGTAAGGGGTGAAGGACTTCGCTTGATGTCCGCTCAAAGGTGTATGGTCCTGATGTTGGTACACGAGATGCAATATTCGATGTCTCTCCCATCCGACCATCATTCCCCGCGACGGTCGCCCATTGGCCACCCAAAACACCCCATTGAGATACCCCACGCTGCCAACCAGCTCGTAGAAGATGTGATTGCAAGTCTCCAATCGTCGCACATCGTCGGGCAAGGACTGCTTGAATCTGTGATACCTTTTGACCAATTTTCCCATGGACATAACCCTCGTCCGAAAACCAAACCAAGGGCCCGGCTTCCAACCATGACAAGAACGGCCGCTCCCACCGGTAGGACCAGTATCGTAAGGCCGCATGTAATTCAACCCCTTCATCCAGAGCAATATCTCGAAAGGCTCGAAGTGTGCCTTCGGCCAGTTGAGACGCAGTCTCCGACGTAGATGAATAGCGTCCAACTGACTGTGGATGAAATCGCTCCGACAAGTTGATGGCTTCCATCCCATGACGGCTTAGTTCACCCAAAACGAAAGGATCATTATTGATCAACGATGACGCTTCCGAAACATGATCGGTTGTCTCACCTACCGCATCCGTGGGCACTGTACTGAGTAATGATCGGATTGCGTCCATCGAAGTCATGGGGATATGTGGCTGACGGCCTCGTACTGTGACGTATGGATTGTGAAACAAATTCAAGACTCCTGGAGTCAATAGGATGGGAAGCCTTCGTCCTGCCTCGCGATGTGGCGGTGGCATGGTTTCCATCACGATAGCATCCATATCGGAACCATCGTCGGTATCGGAGTTTCCACTGGTCGTCCAACGTACACCCTGCATATAACCCGACAGCGACGAAAGTGTATGTTCCACTGTGTCAACAGCATCGTTCCAGTATTTGGAAGAAGTAGATATGCGTGATTCTGATGAGGACTCGGATGACTTCGCGGTACTAAGGGGTGGCGCCTCCATGTTCCTTCGGATACCGGTGGGAGCAATCCGATCAGCATTCGAAGGACCTACAGCGGAGCCTTCGGCTACCGATGCACCATTGTACCATCCCCATCCTTTTTCAGCGATTTGGGAGAGCTTCGTCGCTACCATGGGGGTCAATTCCAGGCAGTATGGTGGTGTCACACCCGCTAGTGCCTGAAACTTTCCAAAACAGAAACACCAGAAGCGATCCACTGGAAACTTTGTGGGCGTTCACATACGTACAGTACCCGTGATACGATCACATGACGCACGAAGACAGTCGCAGGTCGCAGGGTGTCGCATGTCACATGTCACATATAAATCGGCAGTCAAGTTGATCACGGCAGCCAATACGGACCAATGTCAACGAGCCAATGCCGGTATGGTTTGATATGAACTGAAATAGGCTCATACACCGAGGCGGGCGTTTCTCGTGGAATGTGCCTCTATACCAATGAGTTGCCGTTGCCCGCCAGAATATGTGTATAAACAGGATTGTATAGGTAATTTTCGATTCTTCAATTCCGTTCAAGGTAGCTGCCGTGTCGTGGACTTGAAAGGCGTGAATGAGCCTGGCAAACGCGACCCGACAGCGACCAAAATGAAACAAACTACGGTACTACACACGGAACCTCATCGTTGAGTATTGAAAGCAGGGACATCCTTTGTTCTCCCATCCATCCCCGGAGATTGTGCTACTCGGACTGCCAGCATTGTTGTGCTGGCGAGTGACTAGAATTGTAGCCGAACCATTCCAGCCCGCTAGAAAATCCGAAGGAAGCTTTCTTTGTCACACGCTGTCAGTAGTCCTATGATATCGGCCACGCGGTGGAGTGATCAACTTTCATCGCAAAGAGTAAACGATGCCACGCTTTGGTTTTTCACCAGGTAGCAGGCATGGTCGAAAAGAAGTCGTAGAGCCAGCGAGAAAAGAGGTAGAACCCGACAAGACAAGACGGAGGAACTTTGGATTTTTGAAGAACGCAGACAAAAGGCCGACTTCGACGACACTTTCGAAGACTAGAGAACATGCGAAAGAACTTGCATTGGCGTGGGATGAACCATTGGGCACACCAAACTCATTCCAGTCTGGTCATGGGCTGCTGCAGACGAGCGAACCGTTTGATCCTTTCGGAAACGGGACCACCAATACGGCGGAGACGGACGATTTTCAGTTTAGCTTCTCCAACAGGCGCACAATGACGAACGCTTCCGGTTCCCTGTTTGATAGTCACTTTACGACGGCGGCAAGTCCTGAACCTACTGCTTCAACTCTCGATACATTCGACACTTCTAGTGTAGGAAGCGCATTCGATATGGATTTCTTACCTACCAAGTCAAGTAACGCATTTCAGCCCGCGTCATCTTCTTCCTCTTCGGCTCAGAAACCGAAAAAGAAACCTCTAGACCAGTTTGTGGCGAAAACGAAATCACCTGCTTCGTGGGCAGGCCACGATGCCAGTGCTGCTCGAAGCATGGCTACTTTCCCGTCAAACTCCTCCATGCAATCAAACTTTACGAAACAATCGACAAATGCCTCAACAGCGGCATCAAGGAGAAAAGCCCGAAATCAGATACGGCATTCATCGAACAATAGTGTGACTTCGTCAGTGAACGACGATGTGAGTTGGCACTCTGACATCGAGACTCCGCCAGCGTCACCTGTTAGACCAGTAAGGAACGGCACTCCTAGTTCGAACACCAAAAACCGGCTACCAACATATCAACGCCCTCAAACAACCAGCATGTTTTCGGTAGCCTCGTCTGTTGGGAATAGTTCGAACCAGTCAAGTTCCAATCGATCAGCATCTGAGATTAACTTGTTCGACTCGCAAAATCCGAATGGTGGGTTCACTTTCGATGCGTTCGGTCTTGACCAAGCCCAAGTTGAAAAAGAAGTCAACGACGCCATGCACGCACTGGCTGGTCAAGGGATGCCTGGATTTTCAGTCTTTTTCAATAACGATACTGACGGAGACTTTTCGTCTCAAGGTTGGGATTCGCCAGCGGCGTCTAGACGATCATCCCCGGCTCCAGCCGGCCCAGAAACAGATGGATTCGTTGATGGGTTCCGCATATCGCCGACATCCAAACGAAGAGCGCAGTATTCTCCAGCTTCCTCAGAGCAATCGTTTTCCTCTCCAGCAGCGACGAGGAGGGCACCCTCGAGTGCTATGGGTACGATAACGCCGCCGAGGTGGGAGACCCCCACAAACGAATTATCCCGCGACTTATTTGGGGACTCACAATCGAATCCTTGGAAAGACGACCCTTGGGGATCGGATTCAGGTGCCGACTCGGATTTCGGTGATACCCAATCAGAGATTGTGAATTCGTTTTTTAATTTTCCGCAGAAACTCGAATCTAAGTTCCCAGAGACTAAGTCGGACATTGGTGTCTCGACATTTCGAAAGTCTATTGGCTTTCAAAACAACGTGAGACGCTCGCCTCAGAAACATGCGTCTGCGTTTGGTGATGAGTTGTCGGAAGATGGTTTTGTCGTAAAGACAGACCTAGCTCGGGAGTATGCACTTGAGTTGGTGAAACGGGTATCGCCTCGACAAGCGCAGCATGGTTCGTCGCCTGAAGGCCATGCCGTAAAAGAACCGCAGTCGAGATCCCAACCTGATGTTTCGAGAGGAGGCCCTTCTGGATTTGTAGGGGAAGGCGATAATGGTTTTGGGGATGCACAAGAGGAAATGTTTCAAGCAGAGTTTGGTTTTCCAGTCTCAGACTCGGACTTTGGGAACGATTCCAATGGATCTGACGATTTTGAAACCTTCTCGCCTTCGAGACGTATTTCGGAAGACTTGAGTTTGCGATTTGATGAACACCATGATCAAGTAGGAGTTCCAGCTGTGAAATCAGCTTTGCACCCAAAACAAGGTGGCAAGGCTGTATCTGACCTCCCTCCCCAGTCAACCAGTACCGCTGCTCGAATACAGAACGCTAGTACCAGTGAGCCTTCAAATGTCGCACGTGGACCAGATACCGGTAGTGACCTTTTCGTGTCTCAATCAACACAGAAGCCGCCGTCGTCGTACGGAAAGCTGCGGAACCCTTATGAGGCTGCCCTCCCTCCCCAGTCAACCAGTACCGCTGCTCGGATACAGAACGCTGATACCAGTGAGCCTTCAAATGCCGCACGCGGACCAGATAGTGACGCTTTCGTTTCTCGATCAACACAGAAGCCGCCGTCGTCGTACGGAAAGCTGCGGAACTCGTACGAGGCTGCCAAGAGTAGACTCTCACTGGAGCGGACGGATCCCGTTTCGGCGCCTTCGAATGCTTCGGACCCAGCCGTCCCGTCTCGGTCGAAGAATGATGAAAGAGACGCCTCCACCACCTGCGTAGAAGAAAAGAAAGAGGAAGAACCGAAATCTCCTCTACACGATGGGGAGTTCAGCAATCGCATATCACAGTGGCAGCGACAGGATATCAAATCTAATCAGGTGGTGCCTTCCCTTCCGCCTCAGCCAGCTCCGACAGCCCAAAAATGGAAACAGAGTGGTCAAGGAGCGCGGCATGCAGCTTTAGCCGGGGTGGAGATGTTGACACCAGATATTGTAGAATCCAGACGACAAGAAAAGAGGAAGACTCGAGCCGAGGAACTCCGACAATCCAGCCAACCATCGCCAGGTGTACTCAAGATGGCAAATAATCTTGAAACCTCTTCCTCATCTGTAAATAAACAACAAGCTAACGAAGGCCAGGTGGAGCGAAGCTCGTACGCTAGCCTTCGGGAACGACTGAAGCCAGCATCTGCAGTCAAGGCGAAATCAGAGGTGGGGGCTTACCCTTTAGGATCTGCCTCCCTGAATGTGATTGATCGCGTACGTCAGATATCTCCACGCGCGGGGGGCATCAGTGATGTGAAGTCAGACGGTGGGTCTAGCCCTCAATTTTTAGCTGGTGAGAAGTTGCTGAAAACTGTCGGAAACTTTTCCAAGGGGGGGAATCAATCAGATGGAACTTTCGTGGACTCTCCTTCTCATCGCTTTCGAAGGTCAGTCGTGCCTCACATGGAGCGTGACGATCCAGCCCGTGCTCTCACTGTGAGTACGAAACCGGTCGGACCAAAAGAGACCTCGTTGCCTGTCGTGCCCGTCGAGCCTACTGAGCGGAAGCTCAGCTACCGGGAAAGGAGGGACCTTGAGCTCAAGAAGGAGCAAGAGATTCATAAAGCAAAGCTTGAGGCTGAGAAGAAGGAAGAACCGAAGAAGGATGTGGCATCCTTGATCCGGCAGCGAATCGCAGCCAATAAACAGAAAGCTGCGACATCTCCCACCACGAGCACTGCATTTTCGAAGGCGACGCAGTTGCGCACCGAGCCACAACAGATCGCCTTGCCAGCCGGTCAGTCACCTAAACAGCACACTCAAAACGAGAAGAATGGAAACCAACAGCGATTTCAAACGCAGACGCTTGAGGAACCTCAATGCCCTACTCGCCTTCAGCTATCAGGTGGCGGGCCAACTGGTTTTGGCGTTCCGAACCGGCTGTCGGAAACCAGCTACCCTGAAGACGAAGCGCCAGCCGACGAGTCACCCAGGCAACTTAACCAATACCGAATGAACGGAGATCAGCAGCAATCCCCAACAGAAGCCAGGGATAGACCCCGTTGGCAACTCAACCAACAGGAAAAGAACGGAAATCAGCAGCCATCCCCAACGGAAGCTACTGATAGACCCCGGTATCCTTCTCGTTTTGAATCATCCGAAGCATCTACGAGTTTCCGGAAGCCTTATCAGGCCCCAAGCATAGGAAAGCTTGTGGATCCCGAAGGGGGCTCACCCCGGGAAGATTTCCTGGCTCCAAGTGGGACGAAGACTAAATCATTTTCAGCATTCGGCTCACATCCTCAAAGCGTGGGTTCCTACGCTACTAAGTCTCCCCCGTCTTCTCAGCATGGCGCAGAAGGAACAGAGCTGGGCGATGCACGCTTTGCGACCTCCAGCCGCCTCGAAGCCCTTTTATCGAAAAAGAACGAAGATCCCAAGGATTTCAGCGTGACTTCCACTCCATCTGCCATTCCAAAACCTGTGAATAGACCCGCTTTCGAGCCTCCTGATGATGGCGCTGCGGGGAAGAACGATGTTAAGGCCATGTTGAGTGGATTGCTCGGTGCCAGAATGAACCCTTTCGCGTCCTTGCCGGCCCCAAAGAAAGAGGATGACTTCGACGCAATCATGGAATTGAAAAGTTTTGAATCGAAACACTCACCAGAGAAAAATACTGCTCAGACTCCAGAACCCGCCCGTCCCCCAAGTGCGGTCACGAACGGACAGAGACCAGCGTTAAAGGACGACCCAAAATATGAGAGGTATTTTCGCATGCTCAAGGTAGGCATGCCCATGGAAGTCGTTAAGCATGCCATGCAGAAGGATGGTGCAGACCCGTCAGTGATGGATGGGGATCACAACTTGCCTGTCGGCGGCTTGGCGTTAAAGGATGATCCCATCTACGCCAAGTATTTCAAGATGCTGAAGATGGGTATTCCTCTTCCACAAGTCAAACACGGCATGCAGAGGGATGGATTGAATCCGGATGTAATGGATCAGGACCACAATTTACCTGCCGCAGCTTCGGAGAAAAAGCCAGCGAATGAGCCGATACAGAAGGACACAAAGCGTCGAGCCCGTCTTCACTGGAAGACGCTGCAGAAAGTCAACCTAAACTCTCTTTGGTCGAAAATTCAGAAGGAGCCAGAGGTTACGAACATCAACTTTGATGAAGACGAATTCGAAGAACTATTTCAAGCTGACCTCGCGCCTTCCCTTAGGTCGCCCAAGGGAATCGGTTCAGCGAGAAAGAAAGGAGCCGCTGTTCGCGTTATTGATGCAAAACGAGCGAACAACGGAGGTATCATTCTTGCGCGCGTGAAGATGTCGCACGACGAAATGGCTGATGTGGTCGACAGGATGTAAGTTTATACACGGTTTTCCTTGATGTCGCTCGATTGAGCCGTCATGATTTTTCTGATTTCACTTGATTTCGTAGTGATGGTGATGCTCTCACTGCGGAGCAAATTGAAAATATCATTGAGTACCTTCCAACAAAGGAAGAACGTATTCAACTTGAGAAATACATGCTCGAAGGTGGTGAAGACGCAGCTGAGAAATTCGATGGCCTATGCGAATGTGAGAAGTTCATGGTGTCGATGATGACCGTCAAGCATGCAAAACGAAAAGTCACTGCGCTACTCTTTAAGCTGCAGTTCATTCGTTGTCTGCAGTCGATTGCGGAAGGTAAGACTTTGATGCACAAAAATTGCCTCAAGTTACCTGGATCCCTCCCAGGTTTCTGATCTCCGTTTCCTTGCACCACAGACACTCAAATGATCGACGATGCTTGTGATGAGCTCAAGCATTGTACACGATTGCGCCAGCTTCTTGGTATTGTTCTTCAATTTGGAAATCGATTGAATACAGCAGGGAAAAGCAGGCAAAACAAAGCAGGAGCGTTTACACTGGATTCGCTGCTGAAGCTTAGTCAAGCAAAGGCGTTCGACAAGAAAACCACATTTTTGCACTACGTTGTTATGATCGTTCACCGGAACAGTGAGCTCTTATTGAATTTCACTGATGATTTACCAACCTGTATGCGGGCGGATAAGATTTACTGGGATCAATGTTTGCAAGATCTCGAAGAGGTCGAGAATCAACTCGAGAATGTTAGGCGAATCTCCTTGTACGAAGCAAAAGCGCGTAAGTTCAACCTCCAGAAGCGAAAAACAAAGGATGACGACGATGACAGCATCGGCGATCTCGAGCTGTCGCTCGAACAGGAGGTTGAGGCGCTGCGGGCCACTCCTACAGGATTGTTTACGTTGAGCGCCATCAAGCAAGTCTCGGCACTCCGCGACAAAGTGGAGTCAACAAGGAAAAAATTTGTGCGTGTACTTGAGTACTTCGGAGAAGACAAAGACAGCATGCAACCGCATGAGCTGTTTCACATTTTTTGCGTCTTCGGACGTGACTTCAACAAAGCAAAGGAGGAAGCGTTTGCTAGCATGAAAAAGAAGCAGCGCGAGGAACGTAAACAAGCAGGGAAAAATCAGCAGCAGACGGCCACAAACGGGGTCCGTGGAAAGCCGCCTTCCGTTCCCGAGCGAAACACGCTTCGGGCTTCTAATTTGCAGCCCAGCATGAGTAAAGTCATCACTGATCTTCGAGGTACCGCAAAGCAACCACAACAACGACCGACAACAGCGGTTGCACAAAAGGATAAGGTTTTGCATCAAGCAAGCAACGTATCCGATCACAGACGAACGCTCCAAACCCGTGCCGATGTACAAACACATCACGAATATAGCACGCAGCGAGGGGAAGCGGCGATGAGTAAATTTTCTCGTGGACCGTCGACGATACCAGACGCCTACGGTGGACGTTCACCTCGTCTACAGCAAGAGACCTCACAGTTCCATGATTCCGATCTTCGAAGTACCGGAAAGCAACCACAGCAACGACCAACTGCAGCGCTTACACAAAAGGGTAAGGTTTTGTCTCATGCAAGCATTGTATCCGATCACAGGCGAACCCTCCAAACCCGTGCCGATATACAAACACATCACGAATATAGCACGCAGCGAGGGGAAGCAGCGACGAGCAAAATTTCTCGTGCGCCGTCGACGATACCAGATGCCTACGGGTTGGGGCAACCTAATTCGCAGTCGCCGATCTCAGGTGGACATTCACCTCGTCTACAGCAAGAGACTTCACAGTTCTATGATTCCCCGAATGTGGGGTCACAGCCGCAACCTGGCCCTGTCCAGGCCATGTCCGCTGCCGAATCACTGAGGCAGAAGGCACGCAATCGCAGCCAACGCGTGCAGACCGTCGCGAGTCGCCCAACGCCTGTCGCCTCCAATGTCTCTACGTCAGAGTCACGATCCCCTCGGAGCTCACCCAACAGCAGCCCTGAGGATAACAACAGCAGTCATTCCGAGATGGTCATGGGATCTTCCGCTTCCGCGTCTTCTCGTGCATCGATGAGGCATCGACGGATGCAGGCAATCAAGCGAATAAATGCCTCGAAGACCAGCCAGTCGAGAAACGACTGGGGTTCTTCGTCACAAGTATCAACATACTGAGTTAGATCTTGTTATTCAACTAGTCTTAATCCTGATCTTTTAGAGAGCCAAGGCGTTGCCTCATAGACGAGGGTAGGATGACGTACTTTCGGATCTCCAGCGGACTGTGCTGGGTGGATGAGAGAGTCTTTTTTTGACCCATACAGTGTGCTTTTCATTGGTTTCCACCCACCAATTTACATCAAGAGAGCTGTTGACCGCCAGTGGAGGTCTTGGGGCAATTCAGGGGTGGGTGCAGATATGCGTGTGGGTACAAACAAAAATGGTGCCTACGGTATCCTTATAACAGGACAGACAGCAGGATCAGAATGGCTGTAGTATCCAACTATCCCCTTGAACGATCCCGGTTGCTACTAGTCGGCATTTTGAGATATACCTTCCAATCGATATTCGTCAACAGACGTCGGTTTGCTTGCCATGCTCTCACATGTCGACGTTGATCATCAGCAGTTCCCCATCGTATACGGTATCCACGACGTCTCTGATGGCAAAAGTTGTCGGAGAGTTCAAAACTGTCATATCACAGTCATACGAACTAGAAGCCCTTTTTAATCCAACGAGTCGAATTGGTCCCATTTTTCTCGTTCATCGCTGTCCGACGTGGAGACATAATTCCCCTCACATATATAAAGCGCATATATCACTGCCATCTTGCCATTTGTTCTCTTCGCTCTTTTCCTCGTTCGGGACATCGCAACGATCGCGAACAAAGTTCACTCCACCACAAACACATGTCTTGTGCCACACTCCATTTCAGCGAAGACATCGAGGAAAACTACGTCTCATTAGCACAGCAGAATTCATAGAAAGGAAATTGAAAGATGATGAAGACATCCAAGACAGTATCCTCCGTTTCAACGGCAACACTTTCCGAAGACGATATGAGCGAAGAACTCGCGCCTATGGACCATATCAACCTTACGGTGACCGGTGGAACGCCATTCTCCAAAATGCTTAGTTGTTGTATTCCTAGGGATCATCAACAAGAAGCAGAAGAAGAAGAAGATTCTAATGAATATCCGGACGCGTCAGGAACGTTCCCACCTCTGGAAGAGATTGATACGGAGGTTTCTAAAGAAGAAGACGAAGAAGATGTTGAAGACCGTGACAACGAAGGACCGACGACCGAGGTGACTCCGACCATTGATTCTGGTCATATGGTCCAATTGGCTATTCTTGGAGGCTTTTTGGCCTTTCAGGCAGTCAGTGCCATGTAAGGAAGAAGCACAAGTGTACGTAGGAGATCCCATTGATTTCCTTCGAGATGATTTTCAAGATTTTGGGATACTGGTCGCCCGTGAAGACCACATACCCGGTTTCGTCGTATACCCACACAGCGTGATCGCCAATTGTTGGAAACCATCATAGGAACTGGAATCACTGGGCATGGTGAAGGAACTAACTATTAGTATCAGCTGCCGTAAGAGTAGGATGACTGTGGTTTAGGGGTTCACGTAGTGAACGCGGTACACACTAAATTGTCTCGTCAGTCGTAAACAAAATCTAGGTATTAGTCATTGATTCTCAAGATCGATGTCAAGCGAAGGGAGTGGATTTTTCTTGATCCAGGTAGCTGCAACGACAATCTTTCTGCAGATTGCCAATCAACTGCTCAATGTCATCCGAGTATTGGATGTCTGAGGTGTCCTTTATCTACATTTGGCCAGCAAAGTTCGCGCTGTCTTTGGTCTGAGCGACTTGATCGTGACTACGTTTGACGCCATTCGTCGGCTTGAACAGTGGCCATTTGCTCGTTATCTTGATCCGGTTTGTGAAGAATTCCATAGCTCCATCGCCTGTGATATCCATGTCCCCATACTTGCTCTTCGTCCCATAGAGTCCCCCGAATGAAAATGGTTCTCGAGGTACGGGGATACCAATATTCACTCCCAACATCGAGGCACGGAACCGTCCTAGGAACCAGTTCGCATTCCCTCCATCGGACGTATAAATAGATGCCGCATTACCGAAGGGATTGGCATTCTCGATGTCAATGGCTTCCTCCCACGTCGACGCTTCGTATACCGAGAGTACAGGTCCAAATACTTCTTCCTTCATTGTCTTGTCATCAGGCGAACTGTGCTGAATGATGGTAGGTCCGATCCAACAGCCTTGTTCTTTCTTCCATGATCGACCATCCAAGAGAATCTTAGCACCACTCTTTTCAGCATCTTCAATGTAGGACATGATTTTTGCGTAGGACACTGAATCAATGACGGGTCCAAGTTGTCCCGGTCCACTACCTGGGACAAGCTTCTCCGCCTTTTCAATAAGTTTTTGCAAGAGGAGTTCATTTTTACCAATCGTCATGAGGACAGAAGCTGCCATACATCGTTGTCCAGCACATCCGGCAAAGCTGACACAGATATCTGACGAAGCCCCTTCGACTTCACAATCCGGTAGGGCAATAAGATGATTCTTTGCTCCACCTAACGCTGTACAACGCTTGTCCATGGCCCGGCATCGTTGGCTTACAATCTTGGCAATTGGACTAGAGCCGACGAAGGTAACCGCCTTGACCGATGGATTATCAATAATCGCCTCCACAGCCTCTCGAGTTCCCTGTACCATATTGAACACACCCGGTGGAAATCCAGCCTCTTGAAACAAATCTGCAACTCGATGCATCGTCAGCGGGACCTTCTCACTGGGCTTGAGAACTACAGTATTTCCCATCACTAGTGCAATCGGAACTGTCCACATCGGAACCATGAACGGGAAGTTGAAAGGAACGATACTGGCGACGACACCAAGTGGATCTCTACGGTCGACACACGTCACATCACCAGAGACCTCGAGGATACGACCCTGAGCCAACTGGGGGAGAGAACAGGCATATTCGACTGTTTCATTCCCCTTGGCCACTGTACGAAAATTGAGTTAGGAACGCGAACGGCCTCAAGCAACTGGAGACATGAGAGCTAGACGATTGTCCTTACCATCTGCTAGGGCTTCCGTGATATTCTTTCCATTTTCCCTCACAATCAATTCCGCCAACTCCTGGGAATGC
>Ga0194115_10002329_pt1 | contig 22684 bp, 28 predicted proteins | sample TA2MahsurfametaG_3_FD_148656 | JGI IMG/M metagenome (GOLD analysis project Ga0194115, IMG submission 148656) | Freshwater microbial communities from Lake Tanganyika, Tanzania - TA2015002 Mahale S4 surface | ecosystem: Environmental > Aquatic > Freshwater > Lake | place: Tanzania: Lake... | reverse complement strand
TGCCTCGTCCAAATGCGAGGCAGATTTGCCGGTGGTTGTTGGGTGTTGGCCACGCGATGGATCGCGTAAGTGCTTGAAAAATGGTGGCCGGAGTCGGAATCGAACCAACGACACGCGGATTTTCAGTACGTTTCGAAACTCATAAACAGCTTTTTTTTAAGCGTTTTGCCTATAGTAGTACGGTAAAGTAGTACGGTATAATTCGCCTCAGTAGCTCGTTTTTTCGCAAAAAACAACGACTTGGAGGCTCCTCAATGCGTACCGCTCTTTATCTCCGTGTATCCACCGCCAACCAAACCGCTGACAACCAGCTTCATGAGCTCGAGCGCGTCGCCGCTCTTCGCGGATGGAACGTTGTAAACGTCTACCGAGATGACGGCATCTCAGGCGCCAAGGGACGCGACCAACGTCCTGCTCTCGATGGACTCCTTAGAGCAGCCGCCAAACGGGAAATCGATCTGATCGCCGTTTGGAGCATTGACCGCTTAGGTCGCTCGCTTCAGCACCTCGTGACCACTGTGAACGACCTTCACGCTCAAGGTGTTCAGCTCTACTTCCATCAGCAAGCCATCGACACCACCAGCCCCTCAGGAAAGTTGATGTTCGGTGTGTTTTCGTCTTTCGCTGAGTTTGAGCGCGATCTGATTCGTGAGCGGATTCGGATTGGTGTTGAACGTGCTCGGAAGGAAGGAAAGAAACTTGGTCGACCAAGCAGCGTGACTGACTCCACGCGAGCCGCGATCGTCGAACTCTACAAGAAAGGAATGTCGCCCAAGAAGATCAGTCAGACGCTTCGATGTGGCGTCGGGACAGCCTTCCATACGCTCAAATCTAAAGGCTTGTTAGCGGCGTGAGGAGTGCGGTAAGCGAGGGTATCCGGACGGTTTTGGAACCCTTTTGGAACCCACGCGTCACGGTGGATCAGTGGTTACGGAAACGCCAAAGAACTGCTTTGAAAGCGAGGCTATTCAAATAAAGCGGAATTAATAAATTTATCACCCTCGGTACTACTGACCAGCGTCGTCCCCGACGACTATAACTCCACTGTCCCCGGTCTTAGAGAACCAATCGGATTAGCAAGCGATGATCCCTCCTCGAAAGCGCGTTTACTGGCGGCAAAATTACCGGTAATGTAGCGTAACGCTCATGTTTAACGATCACCGAGAAAAACGCCTCCGCGCGGCTCGCGCTCGACACCCAAGCGCCGACGCTTTTATCCCATGGTCGCCACGACGTCTGCTTCAGAAGCTGCGGTTGGACTACTCGGTTCTAGATTCGCTTAAGGCGTTTCTTTTGGTAACCCTTATAGGGCTCGCACTAAATTACGCCTACTATGAATCTTTCTCGTTGCACTATCTGTTCATCCGGGGAATTCAGGACTGGTTCATTGCGTTACAGGTTTTACTTGATTACGGAGTTGGCAGCGGTTATCGGTACAATGCTCTTTATGTACTCGTGAATGGAACCTACTATTTTTATTTGGTTCGCGCGGGGATCGCTTTAATTGACAGTGTTATTCATTCGCTACGTCCCTTCCGTAATACGGCAGTGATAACTGGGATTTTTGCACTGCTGTGGACGATCAACGACAACTGGGATCGCCTCGGTAAATGGGTTCCCACTCCGTAAGTAAAAATAGAATACCGACGACTCTTACCAATAAATCGTTACGAAGGGGTCGAGCTTTCGGCAAGCAGAAGTCTCCGCGCCTGCTACCACTACAACTCCGCCAAGTTACGGTGTTCCCTGCGCAGAGAACGGCTCCTGCTACGGAGACGTCAGCACCATCAACGGAATGCCGAAAACTATCCACGTCGATGGCTACTACCGCAAAGACGGAACGTATGTTCGCGGGCATTACCGCAGCAGTGGCAGACGTTGAGCCTCGCTCACGGCTAACGGTCTATTGGCGGCGTGAACGGCTGGGTAAGCGAGGGTATCAGTAGGGTTTTGGAACCCTTTTGGAACGTAAATGCTACGTTCGATTTGCCTTCATGTAGACGCTAAAAAATCGCTTTAGCAGCGAATCTATTCCCGATACAGCGAAAGTAGTGAACTCATCTCCTTCGGTACCGCTGATCAGCATTATTCCCGAAGACCATAGCACCACTGTTGCTGGCCTTGGAGACCTAATTGGATGGATAAGCGATGAGTCTTTCTCGAAAGCGCGCTTGCCTCCAGTATCAACGACCGCGCTGTAGTCAATCTCCGCAGAGACTTCTGACGCCATCACACAAAGAGTCGAATCACAGTCAATAAAGGAAAGACGAACCGCTAACGTTACCGCACCAGTTACAGCTGATGAGTACCCAACGCTATACCAATCATCAACGATATCTACATCGACACTAGCGATTTCTGCTATCGCTCGAACATTAGATGCTGTCTTGTCGCAAACAGCTTTCGCTTGCCTCTTTACCCGCAATCGCTTCTCACCTTCCAGCGGGTCACATATAAAAACAAGTTTTTTCCACCCAGCCAAACGGGCGATTTGATCATCTTCGATCTTCTCTCTTATCGATGCATCCGTTGGTTGATCGTGAGGGGTCGCGATAGCGGCGACCGACAAAAAAGACATCGAGAGGAAAAACAGGGCTGACGATTTCACGCAAGTTATTATTGCTTTTTTCATTTTATAAACCTTTCACGTCGAGACATCGATGGTCCCAAAACTAAAACATTCTCTCACTCGACGCCTTAAGACAAGTCCCCGATGCAGTTACAAAGAGCTGCCCACCTGAGACAGTAAATTCAGTCGACAGAACTATTAGCCCCGACCCTCTATCAACAAAGAAACGCCGTTCGGTGACAGTCTCAATTTTCCCATTCTTTTTCCTACCGGAGCTTTGAGTTATTTCCCATTTCTGGCCTGTGCTTAAGTTTGTGCCAACTGACATTTTTCTGGTGTCATCAAAGACAAGGGTGTCTACGTTAAAAAAATCAATGGTGGATATCTCTGATCTGACTTTCACAAACAACTCGTCGCTAATTTCTTTGATTTCAACCGCTGCGCGACCTCTTTCCTCACCAACTTCCGCGGTTCTGGTTTTTGTCTTAACCGCGACATCACATGTGAGGTTGACGGTACTCGACATTAGGACGGGCGATAGCAGAAAAAAAACACAGGCGGAGAGCAGTTTCATTGATCCTTCTCGGCGTTGAGCACCATTACTCTGTTAGCTATTGCGCTCAGGTAGCGGCGCAGGCTCATCACGAGAGAGATTCGTGACCACGGCTTTTAAGAATTTAACTCTTATCACGAAAAAACCATCTGTACAGCCTGGTTCGATAACTAATACCTGTTCCAGGCAACCCAACTCCTCCGGTTACCCCCTGGCGTCCAATAGTTACTGTCGCGCCTCGCCTTCCGATGGTCAAAGATACTCCCGACTTACTCACGTTGAGTCTGACTGCAGGAAGCAAACTTAGGGTTTTTCTGAAACGTAGCGCCACGAACTTCACTTCTAAAACAATGGTTTAGTTTCGAAAACCAAAAAGACTGCGAATTCTGTTGAGTAAACCGAGAGGGGCTATCGGCGGGCGCACGTCAGACGCTACTCGAGCAGCTCGGACTTTGCTCGTAAGTCGGGCAGGCAACACACCCTTAAGTCGGTTTGTCACTACTGCGATTTCAGTGATCGCTTTTTGAAGTTCTGAAGCGATCACGGGCTTGAGAGGAAAAAGTAACTATTGACTGTCTTATAAGCGTCCAACGAATTAACCTTATCGTCGTATCGAATCGTATGCTGACACTCTTTTTTTGTGAGCGGTAAAAAACGCGCTGAAAACTCCAACGGAGAAAGCTTCATATTGTTCGCAATCTGAATGCCTACCGCACTCAATGCGTCCTCCGCCTCCGGTGAGACGTCACTAATTTGGAAATTGAGTCCATCCGACGATCGATTTGATGTCAGGGTAAAAAGAATTCGGTTATTCATTGCACAATGAGGCTTGCCCGCTCCTTTGACTATTCCAGCGAAGTCCTTGGGAGGCATTGTTGCTAACACCTCACAACTTTTGGGGCTCGCGTTACATCTAGCGATTACAGAGTTACATACACTTGGGTTACGCACACAAGCCTCTAAAGTCTCTAGTGGCTTTTCGTTTAAACGTAGGAAATCCAACAGCTTTGCCAGAGTCTCTTGTCCTCCGTCTCGCTCGAAGAGTTCTTTCAGTAAATCTGCAAGGGTCTTCGCCGATTCGCCATTTATAAAGGGTGTAAGCGCCTCGTTGATTAGCGGGAGGTAATCCGGGTCATCCAGCCACGGCGGATTCGGCTTCGATACTTCAGAGACTCTAATCGCGACAAATATGAAGAGCGCGAGAAAGACCAACTGCACTAAGAAATCTATTAAAGTGAAGTAAATGATCGGATCTTCGGACTTCTTCAGCGACATATAGACTACTGACGAGCGGCGGTGTTTGCAGCGTCCCTGATCGCATTGGCTAAATTGACCATTGCGCCGCCTAGAGCGTTAGTAGACTGCGTCATCGTTTGCGAGGAATCATTCAGCAAGCGGACCGCTGCCGCTAACGTCCCGGTAGAGCCCTCGGTCAGACGTGTTAGCTCATCGATAGGTTGACGTAGATTTTCGGCAAATTGACGAGTGGCGTCGGCGCTACGACTAATTTCAATCGCAAATTGACGTATCCCATCGGCATTGAATCCAGTTCCGATGGCACCAAACGTTTCTGCACCTTGGGCGATCTGCGCCGCTAGGCGTTGCGAAGATTCGACAATCGCCCCAAACGACTGTCGGATCGTAGCGCTCAGCTGTAAGAGCTCTTCTTGCATCGCGCCGGTCGTCCCGACAGCGACGTTGAGGTCGCCTAACGCTCCGACACCTACCCTCGCCGACTCAGACAAGGCACTTATTTGCACTGTTGCCGACTCGCCGGCGGCGACTAGCTGACTATTTCCAGAAACAACGCGATCGAAAGAGCCAGCGGCGTCTGTCACACCCCTTTGGAGACCGCCAAAGCTTTCTTGCAAGGAAGCCAGATCTGCTGATAACTGACGAGTAGACTGAGAAAGTTCTGTAAACTTCGCTTGCTCGAATTGAGCGAAGGACGCCTGTAACCGCTGACTTAGGCGCTCAAGATCCCCCTGAACGGATCCGCTTTTCTGAACTGCCGCGGTAAACTCTCCCACGGCGACGACTCCAGACGCCGCCGCAGTCACAAACCCATTGAGCTGATTAGTCATGTTCGTTGCGGACGCAGTAACCGCCGTTACCGCAACACCGAATGCATTCTGCTTAGAAGTCTGTGAATCAAGCTCTACCGCTAGAGGCCTAACCGAGTTTGCAAGGCCTTCAAGGTTACGGGTCAATGCGTCCGCTGCAGTAGACAAGTCATCGAACCTACCCTGCTCAAATCGCGCGAATGCACGATTGATCTTTGTAATTGTATCCTTAAGTTGAGTTGCTGCAGGACTAAGCTCCTGCGAAATCATATCAACCATTGCTTTTGTAGATTCTTTACCAGCGTTTCGCGCATTGTCGAGCACTGCAAGTAACTTTCCGTCGATGACCTGCGCGGATTGCTGAAGACGATCATTTAGCATTCCAATTTTATCGGCGTACTCATTGAGAAGATTTTGAGTAGTTTCGTCATCCAGTATTCGGCTCTGTAAACTGATCCGCCCGAATAGCCCTATTCCCGTTACCAGCAACCCTAACGCGAATTTCGCCGCAACAAAAGTAAGAAGATTCGTTTCTCTTGCATTTTCGATTCCAATAGCGACCTCAACGACCGCAGCCGTAAGGATCATCAGCGTAACCAAGAAGCCTGCGTAATAAACGCTATCCACCTCGCGCGAACTTAGGTGGTCGGTTGCGTTATAAAGAAAGCGGGCGTATCCGCTAATCGAGGTAACGCTCAACAAGACAGTGCCAAAAACGAGAACCAGAGCGTATTGCGGCCACCGGATCGATAAAAGTGTCGAGACGGTAATGAGAAATAAGTTCCCCGCTAATAGGAGCGAGAACACACGTCCCCTTTTCATATCGTTCTCGTTTGGCTTCCTAGGAACGCGGTAGTCGATGTGTTTCAGGCGGCAAAATACGAGGCGCGCTCGTGTTTTTAATTTTCCCACCTTCGATTTGTGCCTTCAAAAATCCTTCAGAAAAACTTTGAAGGCAGTCTGCTTCGGAATTCGCCATTGTAGACCTTAGTGCGAAAAGCGAGATAACTCGGCTAGATCGTGTCGGCTCGCCGCTAACAGAAAGGGTCTTCTTATCTTTCTGCGCGAGCGCCGGCACCGATTGGTAGTTCGGCATTGCCGCGAGATTGCAAGGTCTCGTATGAAGATCAACAGACCCGCCGTATTGCCGCCAGTCTGAGAGAATCACGAGCGTCCATGACTGGTCCTTTGTGGTTAGGTACTGGCGAGCGGAGTCCGCTACGGATTCGAGAATCGGCGAAGTTTGAGAGCTTTTTTCGGCTCGGTCCAAGATTCCATCTTTCTTTCGTTTTGGATCGTTACAGGCGAGTGCGCCCACATCGGTCTCGGGCGCGCTACCGCAAACTTCATTTTGAAATACTCGCCACTTTTCACGAATGACCTGCGCTTTACCCTTAAATCCTTCTGCTCCATCGGGACGCACACCGCGACATAACGAATCAGTGCGCGGTGTTCGCGCAGTGCCGTCAGTATCATTTCCAACGATCTCTCTGAAAATAACTTGAGAAAACTGCGGAGCCTCCTCAATCAGTTTCCAGATTCGCTCTTTTGCGGCGTACAGAGCATCACTGCTAAGTGGATCCGTCTTATCGATCAGGATGAGCGTGGTATGTGTCGAGCTACTGCAATCTTCAGACCGGGTTACACGAAACGCAATTACCGCGATAAACATTAAGATCATCGCGGCAGTTGCGATCTTTAACGTCGACGTTTGCATCAGAACGAATTCCTGTTTGCGCCGTGATTTCCAATGCCTTCGGCAATCTCCCCGCGAAACTTCGCGAGCCCCGCCTGATCAGTGTCGGCGATGAGAGCTGTTAAGCTTTGCGCTTGGAAACGTGACTTCAATTCAGTTATTTGCGGAAGTTCGACTCTTAACGTTTCCCGAATTTGTGCGAGTGTTTCCTTTACCTCTTCCGTGATTTTTCGGATCGACTCTAAGGCGTCGTCAACTACCGTGTTCTCTATTGCATATCTATCTATCTCCTCGTTAAACCACGTCGGACATGGCAGGGCGGCTGCGCGTATCGCAACGTTTGTTTGACGAAAGACGAGTATTGCCTCGTTTTTTATATTATTAAGGTGATTGATCGAGGCAGTGTAATACTCTCGAAGCGATTCGAAATCGCCCTTGGTTTTTGCGAGGTAAGTGATCGCATCTGTCAGTCGTCGCTCTGACGCCAGGCGGGCCTCTTCGTCTCGCGCCGCCTCATTGAAAATCGATTTTTTTAAACGCTCCTGCTCTTCTTTTAAAGCGGCGACAGCTTTTAGGTATGGCGCAGCCGCGGACTCGTATCCAGGATAGGCACCCTGGTAACGGTACCCTTTCCATGCGGCATAGCCTGCAAAAAGCAGTCCGTACGCTGCAATAAGTATGTTTTCAATTTCTGCGATCTCGTCCGCACCAACGTTGCTCATGCGGTAGTCGATTATCTTCCAGATGACCAAGATAACGACAGACATCAGAGCCCCAAAGCCGAGCCATGCAGCTCTCCCCCCATCTTTTATATTTTTGTATGCGAGACATAGCCCAGCAACAAACGCTAGCACCACATTGAGAAAGGAAAGGAAGAATGCGAATCCGAGCCCAGCGATGTTATCTCCCTCCAGCCTTTGCTGCCAGAAATAGCCGTTAAAAACGGTTTCCAGCGTAATAAGAAATAACGCCTGCCAAACAATGTTCTCTTTTTCTTTTGACGAGGGAAGATCAGGGTCTACACTAATTTTATTGTCGAATTTGAATCGTTTATAATCACCCTCTGTTTTATGTTTTTGATAAGCGAGGTCTGCTAGCGTGCCTCTTGAAGTCTCAAGCGTCCCAGCGAGAACATAGGATAAAGCGTCTGGTGAACGGCGCTGAGTAAACGTCAACGAAACGTTTTCGATTTCTGCTTTTTTTTGTTGTACCAACGGCAACGATTGCTGAACTTTTTCGGCAAGGGTTGCTTGAATTAGAGCGTATTGCGTCGCTAACCTATTACGTACTTTGTTTTCACCAGCGCTGTACTTCGGAGTCGTATCGGTCGGGAGACCCTGCGCGCCCTCGTCTCGACCCTCCTCAGTTGCGAATTTGATGATCTGCTCTTCCCATTTTTTAGAAAGTAAACCTTCAAAAAAGTCACGAATCATAGGTTCACCATTTTTTCTCTAGAGTAAGACGAGTAGTAGTTTATCTACGGGAAAGCTCTTTCAGCATCTCTGCCTGACTGGAGAAGGTTCGTCCGGCGAACTGTCCGCGGTGACAATGGTAGTTGCCGACCTTCCGGTTGTTATGGCATCCGTACTTGTCGAGTCCGCCGCCGTGCGCGTACAAAAGCGGCGTTGCCATTGCTACGCTCGTCACAATCAGCACCCAGAGAAAACCCTTTCGAGATCGGCACAACATGGCGTCCCCCACTAGTCGATTCGGTATTTTGTTAACAGTTCTACTGACGCTGAGTCACCCCGTCAAGGCGACCGAGGCGGACGTTGACGATTGCAGTAAATTCAAGGAGTTCGGTCTACCGCAAAATGCCGACCGGATTCTCTGTAAGCGTGCTTTTTTGGTCGGGTACTCTTCTAAGACGAAGACCCCTCTATGGACCATAGAGCGGATGGGTCGCGGGCGGATTCCTATTTCGAGGGGAGGCGAATCGGGATCCTTCGCCGAGGATGCCGAAATTCCGTCGGGAATCCGCTCACTCTTAGCGGACTATGAAGGCAGTGGCTACGATCGGGGACATCTGGTCGCGGCGGGGAATCATGTCGATGATCCCGTAGCGCTTGCGGAAACGTACCTGCTTTCCAACATCGCTCCCCAAGTAGGACCAGGATTCAACCGCGGCATTTGGAGAAGCTTGGAGGAAGCAGTCAGAAACTATGCGCAATGTACCAGCGATTTCTTAATCGTTACGGGAGTGTACTTCGCCGAAAACAACACGGAGATGAAGACCATTGGGGACGGGCGAGTGGGAGTTCCGCTCGGGTTCTACAAAGTATTGCTCGAACCTAGCACGCGACGAATGATCGCCTTTCTAGCAAAGAACGAACCCTATCGTGGATTGCCCCTAGCTTCTCTAGTCACATCGGTCGATGAAGTTGAACGTATTTCCGGTCAAGATTTCTTCGATCGATTACCGATGTCAATAAGCACTCCTACAGAGTCTCTCGCCCCAACAAAAGAATGGGGTATCGTACAAAGAAACGGGGTCTGCCAAATTCAGTAACTGTAGTCCATCATGTCTGGCAGCAATAAAGCGGTCAAAATCTAACTACTCGCGATGAGGAATTTATGGACCATATCCGAGCGTTACGCGAACTGCTAAGTCGAGCGAATGATCCGAGGGGGATGACACCCGGTGATGTAGCGTATTTTTTAGGGATCTTTAGAGAATTTTTTAATTCACTATTCAAAGCGCTTCCCGATGATCCCTCGTTAGCCCCTAATGGACTGTCGGACGACGAAATTAGAAAGGTAGATGCCGTTTTTGCTAAGTTATCGGATAACTTTTTCCCCATGGCTCATTCCGATAAAATCCTAGAGGAACTACAAATTGTCGAGCGAGAAAGTATCATAAGAGCTATCAATTTCTTGACGTACACTGAGGGCCCGCTTGCAAAGGAACTGAGGCGGATATCTGACAAACTGAGCGAGCACTCTAACGAAATTGGACGTGATCTTGAACGATATCCACAAGTACCCTGAAGCCTACGATTTCCAGATTTTATTCGTTGGCGCTCACTGCGAGGTCAATAACCCGAATCCGCCTTTGCCGCTTGAGCGTTGAGAGCGAGTTTTTTGGTACTTGTTTTTGCCACCCTTGTTTCGCTGACCAGCCTTGGCGATGACTCCTGCTCTTTTCATGCGTCGCGCCACCGTCGAGCCGATCCTATCCCCGTACCAGCCATCGCCGGTGAACTCGCCCGCCGCAGCGTTGAGCATCAGAATCCGCGCCTGTGTCGACCATCGATACAGTTTCTTTTGAAGCGACGGATCCGTAGCGAGCAGCTCTTCGTTTTCTAGCACCGTCCATTGTGACTCTTGACGTTTGATCCACTGCTCCAGGCTTCCCGCTCGTCGACGGTAGAGCGCCGCCTTCTCTTGATCCTCCTTCCGCCCATCACGACGGAAAATAAGATCAAACTCCTTCGCTCTCTGCCGAAGAGTGAGCAGTCGCTTTTTGTTCACCTCCCCCTGCTTTCGAAAGACCTCTGCTAGTGCACGATTTCGCGCCGCATGAGTAGCGCCAGTCATCGCCGAACTCGTCTCTAATGAAAGTACTTTCTCAAGGATCTTAAAGTTCTTGTAGTTGAATCGCTTTTCTTGAGGGATCAGCGCCTTCGCCGCCATCTCCCGTCGGATCTTAGCAATCGCCGCAGAAGCTTGAGCACGGACCGCCTTACTGGTCATTGAAATCGGGAACTCGATGGTGACCGCTGTCCGAGTGATCCGAGTCACTCGCGCCTCCCGCCGACTCGCCTCCGCTGCGATCTGCTGACCGCGCGTGGTCCACCACTTGTTAAAGCTCCAAGAAGAGAGCTCCTCGGGCGTCCCCCAATGCTCATATGCCGCCCGATTGATAGGTATTCCGCTTTTGATCGCCTCTTTTAGAAAGTAGTACCAGGACGAGTAGAAGGACCGGTTATCGCCCATCACGCCTTCAGATTTAGCCATTCATCTCTTCTCCATTGAAAGTTTCAACAACCGGCGGCGATCCCTCATAAGCAAGGTTCGCCGAGGACGCGTCAGTCCGCATATTCGCCGATCTTTACCCCATAGATTACGTGATTTAGACAACTAATTACGTTCCGTTTAGTTGTCCTGGGTCAAGAGGCTCCTGAATTTTACAGTTCACATCATGGACCTGAGCAAAGAGAGCTCAGGAGATAACGGTTGAAACTGAAGACTTTAGGAGATTGAAATGAGGACGAATTCTGTAACTAATGCTGGAGAGCGATGCGGTTTCGGGAAGGTGGAATTGTCTGCCCGAGTCCGACGAGACGTCGCCGACTATCTCGCTAACGGCGGGATGATCACGGCTTGCGAGCCTCGAAAGCGACGCACCGTGTACGTAAATCCGTGTAAGCACTCGCCGTCGACGCTGAATCGAATAAGCGTTGCTCGACGTAATGCCGCATACGGCATCCCTTATCTCTTCCCCTCCTCCACCTTTGGATCCGCTGGTTCGTCGGAACTGGCTGCCCGTTGATTTCGAATCTGTAGCGAAACGATCCCCACGCTACTGATACATCACCATTGGGGATCTTTTTATAGGAGTTAAGTTATGAATAGTGTACAGATGGAATCGGCAACTATGACTCTTAACGAGCGTGCTGCCCAGGTAAATAACGTTGTTCAAATCATTGCGAAGTCCACCAGTTCGCTCATCAGCGCGAATAGTGATCTATTCGTGGAAAGAACGACTCTCGGCGGGCTGCCATCTAAAGAGGCGTCGTCAACGATTGAGGAAATAAACGGCCTCTTCATTGCCGCGCGCTCTCAAATGGAGTCGTCTCGTGAAGCTCTGTATGAATACCTCACACGTATCTATACGGCGCAACGTTCCTATGGGGACTCGGTGTCGTTTATCGAGTCTGCCCTAAAGGCTCGAAATAGCATTGAGAAAGCCTTAGGCAGAGCGTTGTGGACCGAGAAGACTCTAAAGAAAGGCGAGGACGGAGCGCCCCTTATGGAGGAAAAGCGTTTTGTGCTGACGGATCACTTGCTATTCGTCTCGACGAACGGCAAGCAGATCTATGGATCCGTTCGCTCAAAATATAAGCGGCTGATCAGGATGGCTCTCGATGAGCAAGTTGAGCCTACCCGCTTCGTTTCCTGGCTCAAAGCTAAGGGCGGCGTAGTGAAGGCGTTGGCGGGTGTAATTGAGCGAGAGCCGACGACTGATGTAGCGAAGGAGGATATTGAGAGTGTCATCCGAAACTACACTCTGGTGGCGGTAACTAAGCCAACGGTAGAACTACCGTGGGTGAAGACCGATAACCAGTTCTCCGTCGTCATCGTCTACAACGACCCCGTCGGCAAGAAAGTACATCACATCGGAACTCTCAAAGAAGAGAAAGAGGTTCAGACGGTGATACGACTTCTCTGTAGTCGGGAAAAGGCTAATGTCGCATCGATCATAGCGATGACGGCAATGCCTGTCGCAGCGTAGTCAATATCAACTCCCACGGATGGCCGTAGACAACTTGGGGAGGCCGATCGGCCTCTTCGAGCCCGAACTTTGTCGGTACGGTCATCTGTGGGAGTCTTTCTTTTGAGAAATGAAATGAAAGTCGAAGAATCTGGACGCTGGATCGGAAAAGAGGACCATGTTCTCCTGTTTGATATATCGAGTAGACCGGTCTTAGTACCCAACCATCCCTTCAATATGGGTGTCGCAAATCGAGCGTGGCTTGACGCATCTGAGCGAAAAAAGCGTCGTGGTAAGCGCTGGAACGGTGTATCACCAGGGATGTGGCAGTCGCCGGAGTGGTACGCATACCTAGAAGCGACAGGCGGTCGAAGGATGGTGGAGCGATACCATCCGAAAGCATATCGAGAGGTGGCCTATATTGATCAGTATTTCTGCTCCGAGGCTCACCCTCAGCAATCCCTCTACGAGTTCGCTTTCAGCGCTATAGAGGCGTGCGGCGCCATTGAGCCCCGTGATTTTATCGCTAGCTGGACATTCAGCTATCAAGGCCAGTTTTCAAAGATCTCTACCGATGATGAACATTCAGAGAGCGATGCCGAAGGTCCTTGGTTACAAATGAGCCTCGGATCTACCGGTAAGATTGAGCTAATCGGCGTACGTCCTACTTATAAAGAAGACGGCGCGCTTGCGTTTACGGAAGACTTAGTAGACCTCGTAAAGCCGATCACGGTCTATCAACATGAGCAGCTTTCAAGCCCTATATCAGTGACAAGCTTCAGCTATCCCGCTACAAAAAGTTTCCTCAATTTGGTCCGGCACGATCTACTTCGCGCCAATGTGTACCTTGTTGGCGGGGACGCTTCACGCCCTCTACTCGCCATCAGATCCTTGAACCGCCCGCTGCTTTGGATCCCAATGGCGCAGGGAACTAGCGAATGTTTCCCGTCTGCTACCGAGCGCCATTGAAACTTTCAATCGACGCCGGCGAAAGCTCCAAAATCTAGTACTTCTGGACCGACTTGGTTCGGTAATTTCTGCCCTCATAAAATCAATATCTTAGAGCTGTCTTAAATGGGGTTTAACGAAGGGGATTCTGGAACTTACGACACTCTGGTACTTTCGGGTCTATACCTATTGGTTTCTGTTGATAAGGAGATCGAATGCGCTGCCTCATTCTGGCCTTCGTATCTATTTGCGGACTTGCAGGCTGCGACGCATACATCAGTACCCGTGATCACGAAGCGCTTACCGAAGTCGCAAAGCACACCGCCTGGGTTAAGGCGAGAGCGGATGGACGGGACGAAACCATTCGAGAAGTTGGCACAGTAATAACTGGTCAAGTTCCAGACGGTGGTGAGGAGACGGTTACTCTCGATGTTACGGGAGCTCACCGCTCAATTGTGATCGCCGCCTGCGATAACAACTGCTCTGATCTCGATCTTCGCGTGGTCACTGAGGACGGACGTCTGATCGGACTTGACGAGGACGATGACGACAGTCCGAGCGTTTACATCAACGAAAAGAAAACTAATAAGTTAGTTCTAAAGGTTCGGATGCCTCAGTGTTCCGCTTCAAGCTGTTCGTTTGCAGTGAAGCAGCTTGAATATGAGGACTATGTCGGCGGGTATGGCAGTTGTTTCGCTGTCAGCCCAAACGGTCTATTGATGACATCGTTTCACGTGGTCGACGGCGCCTCGAAGATAAACATCAGCTTCCCCGACGGTCGAAAAGGCGAAGCGGAGATCGTTCGTAGTTCTGAAGATAACGACCTTGCCCTTCTCCAAACGAAACTCCCAACGCCAGCTTGGTTGCCTTTAGCTAAAAACGACGACGTATTGATAGGTACTCCTGCCTTCACCATGGGTTTCCCCGCACCTGATTTTCTTGGTTCCGAAGTCAAACTTACTGAGGGTAGCGTCTCGTCCCTTTCAGGTTTAGAGGAGTCGACGCTATTGCAGGTTTCGATCCCCATTCAAGGCGGAAGCTCTGGGGGTCCAGTAATCAATTACTCAGGGCAAGTACTCGGCGTCGTTGAGGGCTTCGTCGAGGAAGATAATCAGGGAGAGAAGATGCAGCTGATAAATTTTGCTCGTCATGCACGCGTAGCGAGCCTACTTCTACCAACAGGCAGTTTGCCTCCCGTGAGTGCTATCCCAGCTAATCGTGAAGCAGCGATTCAGCGGGCACTTAAGGCGGTGTGCCAGATCAAAGTCGAGTAGTGTTGGTGTCAGACCACTCCCCGACTCGGTTCCGTAAAGGGTTTTCGACGCGAGCCTGCAAGTTATTGATTCTTTGTGGGTCGGGATGTTGGTTTCAGCGGTTCCACAAGTAGTAGATTTGAGTATGAGCAAAACGAATATAAACCGATTTCTTTCGTTACTCCTGTTCTTGATGGCGTTCTCACCAATCGCTGTGGCTCAGTATTCAATGCGCTCGTCTGATGGAATTGCTGAGACGCGACGGAACGCAGAGAAAGGGGATGCTCGGTCGCAGTACAACTTGGCGCTGATGTACCAACAAGGGAACGGCGTTTCCAAGGACGATACCGAAGCAGCCAAGTGGTATCGGCGAGCAGCAGAGCGAGGGGATGCGAAGGCGCAGTACAACTTGGCGCTGATGTACCAAAAAGGGAAAGGTGTTTCCAAGGACAATACCGAAGCAGCCAAGTGGTATCGGCGAGCGGCAGATCAGGGGAACGCGGTTGCGCAGCACAACTTGGCGCTGATGTATGACCACGGCGAAGGGGTTTCCAAGAACGATACAGAAGCAATCAAGTGGTATCGGCGAGCAGCAGAGCAAGGGAATGCGAAGGCGCAGACAAACTTGGGGGTGATGTACGGAACAGGCGTCGGGGTCAAAAGAAGCTATGCCGAGGCATATTTTTGGCTCAGTCTCGCTGCTGCTCAAGGAGCTAAAATCGCGAAAGCGAACAGAGATCTGATTGAAAAGCTACTGACCCGCGAACAAATCACCGCAGCACAAAAAAGATCAGCAGCTTGGGAGCCGAAAGCGGAGACGCAGTGAAACCTTATCTCTCACTACTCTTGATCGTGGCGGCGAGACCTACGAATTCACTCAAACGCGACCCCGCTAACGGAACCTCGTACCTGGTGGCGACCGAATACAGCAGGAGTTAGTGTCGTGACCACCAACAAAGAGTTACAGAAGAAAGCAGAGGATTTTTTCCGCTCCAAGAAATGGGATAAGTTACTTCTCAAAGCGTATGACTCTATCGCTTACTACTCTACCTACGCTGAAAGGAACGATAAAGGCGATTGGAACATCGGGCTAGAAGACATTTCAACAGATGATGCTATGCTAGGGGAAATGCCTGAAGACGACAGCGGTCGCTCGCTCGTCGCAACAATTCGCGGGATGGGATTCAAGATTGCGGGTAAAAAGACCGTTGAAGGCGGTCACTTCGGTGACGACCCGTACTTCCGATGGCGAATCAGACTTTTTATTGACAACGCGGAAAAGGTTGATGCGATATATCACTGCGATTGCGGGCGCGAGTATACTTCTTGGCAGGACTACTCATTCGTAACGCTAAATGCGTTCCATAACGACGATCGGATTGGTCTTCTATTGGACGAAATCTCTAGGGCAATTGATCGACGGGAGTCGGAGCGAGAACGAAAGCGAAAAGTCGAGGCAGAAGCGCGGCTAGAAGGAAAATTTAGCCTGTAAGGAATGCGGCAAGCCGAGAAGACGAAATGCGAGAAAACATTGATCTCTCAAAAGAGATCTATCGCGACCTTTTTAATACGCCACGAACAGTGTCCAGTATCCTCTCGCACGCGAGAAATGAGGCGATCACCTCTATGGTGCTGCTTCTTGGCGCGCTCGTTCTGAACTACATCCTGTTTGGAAAATTCACCCTGTGGAATAGAGTCGTCCACGTAGAAAACCTGAACGAGGGTGGGACTATCAGATGATCAGAACGCTCAAATATTTCCGACGAGTAGCGCCGAAAACAGGGTGGAAGTATGTCCGCAAGGTTTTCAATCGTACAGTAAGTCTCTCGCTGACGATGACCGTGTTCCTTTGGCTTGTTGCTTGGCTACTCAGTACGGACGATTCCGTCTTTAGCAGTTGGCTCTACAACTACAAAATCCTCATTTACCTGTTTTTAGTTGTTCTATTTCTCTCGTGGAACTACACTCTGCAAGAGCTTGACAAGCAAATGAATAGTGAGCGCCGCGATATGCTTCAGAGTTTATTCGTCAAGGGAGTAGTCAACTCAACATTTGTCTACCGCGATGCTGAGACCATTGATCAAGTATTTTCGCGCGCTCGGGAAGTGGTCACTAAAAACACTCGCGTCGATTTTTATAACGACGTTTATTTGTGGGACTTTGATGAGTTACTAACTGAGTGCTTGAAGGATTTGCGAAGCGATGTCGATTCAAACATTCGTGCGGAGTCGGATTGGGAGCCTGAGGAGCTGTAATGAATCGAACCTTTCTAGGTTGTACGTTGGGGTTGATTCTTGGGGTGATGACGCTCTTGAGTGCGTTCAACCTTGTTCAAGTGGACGGTAAAAGATTCGTCAACACCTTCAATGCGGGTGTCTCGGTTATTGTTTGTTCGCTAGCGTATCGGTCTGCGAAACGCCGATATCTGAGACTCGCGCCCCCAACGCGCATCCGATACATCACGGAGTGGGTCGGCGTCTTGCTTACGACAGGTCTAGTATTCGGTCGCAATGATGTGCTCAACGCTATAGCGACCGATCCGTTTCCGACGCTCGTGATGCCTGTGTGGGGTCTTGTCGCATACCTCACGATGACTTTTCGACAACCTCGTATATCTACAACTCACGAGGACCCCTCAAAGTCACAACGAATAGGGACCTCCGAATGACCAAAGTGGTATCCGCAGTAACGTGTTTATGGTTACTTGTCTCATTGCCGTGTTTCTCCAAAGACGTCGAGGTGGGTGGGGCGATCATTCGAATCGTCCCGCCAAACGGGTATGTGGAGTTGACAGCGGATGACGATAAAGCGCTGTTTGATCTTTTTCGTCAGTTCGTCGCCCCAACAAATGTTGAATATGCTCACTTCATAAGCAACGAAGATTTTGAGCGAGTGCGCGAAGGCGAGAAGGCTGCGTTCGCAAGACGTTTATCGGTACAGGTCTTACGTACCGAACAGGATTTGGACCTCACTATCGGTAAATTCAAGAAATTGAAGTCCGACCAAAGGCGTGAATTATCAGAAATATCGACGGTATTAAAGGAAGCGAACAAGTACGTCGGCGAGCAATTCGAAAGCCTGGAGTCGGAGTTTGATGTAAATATCGGATTTGACGGGATGAAGATGTCGGCTTTACCTGTACATCTTGAGAATGATCGTGCGCTGGCATTTTCGACAAAGGTTGAATCTACGATGAATGATGAGCGTGGAACTCCGATAACATACACGGGAATGGTTACCACAACCCTTGTTGAGTTGAACGGTCGAGCGATGTTGCTGTACGCCTTCGGTGCTGAGGGTGATCTCGAATGGACTCGCGCTGCGTCGGTAAAATGGATGAACGAAATGATGTTGGCGAACCCATCTAGACAGCTTGACGGCTGGTTTTTCGATAGTTGGAGCGAACGATCAAAGAACGCGCTACTAGCAGCCATAGTTGGGGGGCTGCTCGCGCTGATCGGCGGATGGATTAGTGACAGACGGCGAAGAAAATCTGTCAAATAAATTACTGTTCGAAAACGGGTAGCAGAGCAAATGTCCGTAGGGGCATTCAATTCACGACAAGCGCTTTACCTCGAATACCATCGAAACAATATTTTTCAGAAGAGCCGAAAGAGATAGGTCTCACACCTCCGCACGCACCATAAGTCCGAACGCCGCTTGCGTTGCTTCACGATGATCAAAGGACTCGGTGTTTTCAGTCAGTCCACTCACCGCAGTGTCGTTGACATCTTTGTAGATCGTTTCCCAAGGCTCAGGGTCGTTTTGATACCGCTCGGTGTACTTGAGGCGTAGGTACTCGTTCCTGCGTCTGTTCCACATAAACTCACGGAATGACTTCAAGTCCATTTGCTTTTCCCAATCACGATCCACGAGTGAGGCTCGTTGAGCAGTTCTTTTCGCTGTTGATCTGACAGTCCCTTGATCTCGTAGACCTCAAGATCACTCGCGTTCTTCTTGAAAGTTTCAAGCAGCGGTTTGGCTTTTTGACTCGGGAGTGGCTTGGGGCTACTCATCCTGCGTCACCGTTTCCTCGAGTTCTGAATCGTAGCCATACTTCTCACACAGTTTCAGCCACTCGCGTTGAGTCGGAACCGTAGCCTTGATCACGAACGCCGTTGATCGCTTGTTGTCGGCGATGTTGTTGTCGGAGAAGTGAAGGTTCAGTTCTCGAACTCGTTGAAGCAAGAGGTCGGTGTTGGCGTTTCCATTCTCATCACGCGACAGCTCAAGCCAATCCCACACTCGCGCCTTTTCCCAAAAGACCATCGGTCGTGCTGCGTGATTGGTCGCCGCAAATCGGAGCACTGCGCTTTTGGCGATTGGTTTGGGGTATGAGGGCTTCTTGCTTTGCTTCTTTTTCATATCGCAAATCTCACGCTGAGTTCTTGAGCGACTTGTTGGTCCGTCAGAATCTGCTTGGCGGTCTCATACCCACCGAGTCGGTACAAAGTGCCTTTTGATGCGCCGATGCGATCCGCTGCTTCGCCAATGTAGCGGTCCATATCCGCTGTGATGCGGAAGGAAGTGGTGATGTTCTTGATCGTGGAAGTAGTTCTAGCCATACAGAGTTTCTCCAAAGAGTTAGTTCCAAAGCACTATTTAGGCAGCTGCTGATAGATGAGGTAGATCATCCGACCCAAGATTGTCTGACGGACAGAATCACTATCGCTGTACGCATTGGTCGTAAGTCTTTCGTAGAGTCGTTCCATCTCGTCTTGGTGAGCGGAAGTGGGTGGTGATTGCTTTGAGGTCTGTAGGAGTTGAAGTTTCATCACCGTGGTCACTCACAAAAAAGAGAAACAAGATTGTTTCGAGCAGTCAGCTGCTCCTGCTCTACAAGCGACGGAATCACTGAGTTCCGAGGAATCTCAAGTCCGACATTGAAGGTGTTGTTCCTGCGGTTCAGCCAACCTTGCGCAAACAGCTTGGGGCTCTTTCCGTATCGAATACAGTTGGCGATGTGAAGTGCGAGGTGATCATCGAGCGTGACAATGCCCTCTTTACGACAGTAGTGAGTGGCTCGTCCGTGCTTTGGGTACTGCTCGGAAGTGGGATAGAAGGTAAAGAAGAAGTGACTCATTTCCGTGGTCTCCGTTTGTTCTTGTTGTTAGTAGGTTCGTATTGCTATTTAGCATTCAGAGAGTTTCACGAGGATCAGACAGGCGCAGAAGAGTCGTACGGTTGAGTCGTCGCTTCGCTCCGACTCAAACTCGCTACGCTCGTGGTTGCTGTTGGGAATCAGATATCAGTAGCAAAACTGATTAGAGATATCTGAAGAACTTTAGATTATTGAAACTAAGATATACCGAACATCGCTGAATCGTAGGCACACTTTGCCCTGGCAAGGACAAAGTGTGACTCTTGAGGTTCCGACGTATCGCCTCACCGTGAGTTATCTGACTAGAGAAACCTGTTTACTAAAGAAACAGGATCAGGCGGTTACGCTGTACCTTTTACTCTCTGCTTTGCTGCGCTTCTTCCTTGAGGGTTACTCAAGGCTGCTGTTCGCAACGGCAATCTCCTGAAGCCAGTCAAACGACATCAGGAAACTCGTGGGTCATAGGGCTGACATTCCCCACATCATTCGGAAGGGAGTGCTCCATCTTGTATGTGCCTGCGCCTTTGGTATCTCGCTTGGAGTCCTGACGCTTTCGGCTACGATCTCACGACGGTAGGCAATCAGGAGGCGGAGAGGCTTTTCGCTCTTCCTTCGATTCTATTTAGTAGTGCTTTTGACTTACCCGCGCATTTTCGATTAGGTTTTCATATTTCCAAGTGAATTTTCATATGAAAAATCGTCAACGAAAGGCGCGGCAGCGAAACTTTACGATCGAGGTCCACGCATGCCGGGGGATAAGCTTCGAACTTATCGGGTTGACCAAAAAGGAACGCGATCGGCTAGAGCGTAAGGGGTTTACGCAAGAGGGTTTTTTCGATCTGGGTTGGCACCCGTTCAGTAAGGTCGTAGCGTCGCAGAAATACGGATACGAGACCGCTGATGTATTGATTCTCGTCGATGGGGTAAAAGTCGCTCGACCTCCCGCCCCACGTCGGCGGTGCCTTAACGGTAAGGTTTCTGACCCTTCGTCGTTCGGCACATTACTTGGCACTAGGATCGAAAAAGATGTTTTCGCCAGTACCACAGTTAATGCACCGGTGCTCGAAAGTCTTGTGTTTGGTTGGGGTGTGTTCGAAAGTTTTAAACTTCCAGATGGTCGCTCGATAAAATTTTCAAAGCTCTCTCTGCTGTCACACCCTGAAGCCGACTGGCATGAAGAGTCAAGGGATGGGCATATTGAGTGGTGCCGATTTGACGAGGACGGTCAACGCGTAGAGCTCGATCTCGAGTCTGACGACGAAAATGAAGTCATGCGTTGGTGAGCGTTCACCTTTCCTGTCGTTTCTGGTGCCAGCGAAACAGCGGTATTCAGCCTTTCCATTCAACTTGAGTTCATGTCGCCGTATCGGTTTCGACATGACACATTGGATTTAACAATGACTAATAAGTTTCGGAATCAGTGGGATGCACATCTCGACGATGGATGGGAGGAGCTGATGCCTGTGACGTCATTCGCGCACTTTTTCAGTGGTCTTTTTCTTGGCAGTTGGCTTCCTCATTGTTTTCAAACCAATAATCTTCTCAGGTGCCATTAGGGCGTTGAGATGACGACAGTAAAAGCGATCTATCATATCCACCGAGGTGCGACAGTTTCGCGCCAAGAACAGCAAGTCCACGTTTTCGCCTTTGAGAAGACGGAAGGCGATAGCGGTATGTCGTAGCGAGTAGATGGTTCTACTAGCACCACCGTGCGCTCGGTGTAGCCCTGCTTCCTTCACAATCTTTTCAAAGAACGCTCGCATTATTGCTTGCGCAAATGGACGACTCTCAATGTGAGGAAGAAAGACATACGAATCATCGCCGTATGGTTTCAGACCTAATTCCTGCGCCTTGGTTTTCTTGGAAGCGTTTTTGCGGGGCTTCTTTTCACTTTTCTTACGCTCCGCCTCTAGGCGCTTTGTCTGATCAGCGATATCAAGCTCGCGCTTCTCGTCCTGAAACTTGAGCAGCGTCTCGTAAATACCCACCGCAGCAGGCATTGAAACAATTGGCGTATTGATCGTTTTTGAATTCTCGGGACTAATGATTAGAATAGGTTCTTGACCCTTCCGTTCCTGCGTAACAATGTGTTTCCTCTGAAGACCGTACCAATCGCTCGGGCGAAGAAACGTATTCACCATAAACGTGATGAAGTGATGCGCCTCAATCGATATCTGCTCACCCTTCCAGGCGAAATCCGTTTTCACGACCTCCTTAGACTTGTCTTTTAGAACTTTGTATTCGTCCTCGCTGAACCAAGGTCGCGGATTGTCCTTGACAGAAACTGTCGGGAAGATCGGCATCTTGTCCAACAGGCCCAATTTGATGGCGTGCTTGAGAATTTGGCGTACAGTGACAAGGTGATGCTTGATGGTGTTCGGTGATACCTTGTCTTTGCGCATCGACGCCACAAAATCACCAAGCTGCTCGTAATTGATATCGCGCAGAGCGTACTGACTGAAAAAGGGCTTGATACGGAAGTTCAGTTGGCGCTTGAGGTCAGTTTCAAAACGCTGATTTCTCTCGCCTGAGGTCGCCTTCTGTCGATGCTCGTCCTGAAGACTATGCGCAACTCGGTTAAAGGATCGGCTTGTGGTGAGTGGGACGGAGTGATTGTTACGGAGCAGGTCTTCGTAGAACCGTTTGGCGTAAGCGATGGCTTTTGTCTTACTCTCTTCCTTCGTGCTCCGCTTAATACGCCTCTCACCGAAAGTCGCCCTCACCCACCAATAGGACGACGCAGGAATCCGAAAGATCTTTAGCCTGTCAGGATATCCACGAATCGTCTCGAGCGTCGCAGGGATCGGATTAGCGCGATGCGAGGCTTCCGCAGAGGCTGTGTCAGCCTTCGAAGTAACGGAGCCTTGCTTAGAGGGGTTCGCTTTCACCGCCTCTAGGATGACCTAAGAGGAGGCTAAAAAGTAGTACGGGTGCGTTTCGGAGATCACCGTACTACTACGAATCGCAAAAAACACAGTTTTACACGGGAAAAATGGTGGCCGGAGTCGGAATCGAACCAACGACACGCGGATTTTCAGTCCGCTGCTCTACCAACTGAGCTATCCGG
>Ga0194115_10002318_pt1 | contig 22770 bp, 28 predicted proteins | sample TA2MahsurfametaG_3_FD_148656 | JGI IMG/M metagenome (GOLD analysis project Ga0194115, IMG submission 148656) | Freshwater microbial communities from Lake Tanganyika, Tanzania - TA2015002 Mahale S4 surface | ecosystem: Environmental > Aquatic > Freshwater > Lake | place: Tanzania: Lake... | reverse complement strand
AGCAATCTTGAAACGTCAGACTTGCGTGGTTGACACCGCTTCATTTGTTATTGTTTTCACTTGCCCCACGCGCCGTTAAAAGTCCGGCAGCAAGATCTCCTGCTTCGCCGTGTCGTTATGGTATCTACATATCAAACCACTCATCGTAATCAGGCATCGCCATACATACCTTCAGCTTATGCATATATATGCATGGGACAGAAAGGAGGGAGGAGGGACGCCGTTGTAAATGATGGACTTGGGATGCCCGCAAACAACCAAATGTAGGGTGAGAAGGACTGTTTGTCGAAGGGACAGAGGCTATGGAATCTACTTCTTCTACACTGTCACCCTTCTTCATAGTAGCTTTTGTTTTGGTTTGAATCTATTGCTCTCAATATCCGCTCAGCTGTTTTTTTTTCGATTTTACGGTATGTCCAAACGTGTCGCTAAAGCCAGAGCGATTCGCGAAGCGACAAGGAAGAAGAGAGATGGGGGTGTCATTCCATACCTAGACGGGGCATATGAACTGGGTTTGTCGGGGACTATTGCGATGGTCCTATTACTCCTCCTTTTGGGAGCGTCGATGATGACTATTTACATGATCCAAAGTGGATGCAGAATGACTGAAGACACAACGACAACAGCAACAACGACGAAGGTATCTATTCGACAAAAGGAGAAAGTTCCATCATGCTCTTCAAGTCAGATGGAGACTTTGAAGACTGTAATGCCCCAAAATTTTTGTCAAGGTCAAGCATTTGCACATATATGTTCTTTCAGTGTAGCGACAGTCAAATCGGGATGTCAAGATACGACAACGTATTTTCGAATCCCTATTGCGTCGATGAAACTTTCCAATCCCTTTACAGCACTCTTTGTGGGATTCGAAGCTAAGGATGATACACCGATGGATTTGTTAGCTATTGGGAATCATAATCCTGACAAGTATAGTCTTTCTAAATGGAATGAGGCATGGGGAGGACCACACACCTGTCCCAAGACACCCTTTCCAATCGATCCTCGTGGAAACACTGAAAAGGCTCAAATCTTTGTCGTCGACGAGGACTCCAAACGATATCAAAAGTTGATGGACATTAAGAAGCGGGTAGGGTTTGACAATGAGGACGATCAAGATTTCATCGTGAGCAAGACCAAAATTTCAACTCATGGTCGTGACAGTAGTGAGGAGATGAGTTTGGAACGTTGGATGAAGACGAATCTTTCTGAAAAGGGTGAACTCCATTATTTAAAACTTTATGCTTGGGGTGGACGAGATTATGATGTCCTAAAGAGTGGTGGGAAAGCATTACGGCGAATCTGGTATATGGAATTTTTCTATGATAGTAAGGGAGAATGGGAAATTGGTAGTATGAAGGGCCTCATCCATGAGATTTTAGATTCCTTTGCCTGTTATTGGCACGGAGCGAATAATAACCTATGGAGGATTACAGGATGTTGGCAACGTCATTATGCCTTCAGTAGTTGGTCGAAATTGGTCTGTGTGAATGCAGAAATTCCAGAAGCTAGGCCCATTTTCATTCAAATGGAGGAAGCCTTTACAAAGACTCTTGAAAAGGGAGAGATTAACTTACCGAAAGAGGATCCACCATAGGAAACGTATGACCATGACGAGCCAAAAACTCTGCATTCAAGATGAGGGAGGGGGGCGGGGTGGTGGAAAATCCAGTTTCATGGCACAAAAAAAGTACGTCGCTGTCCATATACATGCATAGCCACAGTTAGGAACCCACAACCGCCCAGCGTCGAGTCATGATGAAATGATAGAATAATCTAAGGATGTCGAAGAGCTCATGTTCATCGGGCAAATCATGCCGAGTAGGATATGACATTTTCGTAATGCAGATCCGATAGTGCAATTGATTCGGACGACTAAATGGCATCGTTCGTGCACCATATCATAGGCTTTTCACGTACAGTATACGTATCCTACGTAGATACGTTTCATCGTACACATGCAACTTTTGAACTTCCACTTGGCAGGATTCTGGAGCATCTAGGAACCAACGATGATGATGGTATGATGGGACCCTCTCAAGTGCTTGTTGACAGTGAAAGACGAGACGAAACCTCCTTTCATGGTTGGTCTCAAGTCAACTTGTGTATCGGTATAGCAGACGTGTCTCAACTGTAGATACAATGGCGGCAAAGAAGACGTCAGGAAAAATAAAGCCCCCACCTGTGGATAGACTTATTCTTCCTGCGATTGGAATTGGTCTAGCCCTTTTAGCTTACCAGTTTTTCTCAGGGATCAAGAATGAGGTCAGTGAAAGCAAATCCCCCGGCAATGGCTGTCTTCGACCATAAGCAGTGGACTCTCAACCAGCATGTATACTCACCTGTGGGCATTCTTTTGTACTAGGTGTCTCGAGTGAATGTTGATGATGATCTAGAACTCCGAGAAGTCTTCTTTGGAGAGGGAGATGGAAAGAACTATGCGGTCTTGTGTCATCCAGAGGATGCAACCTACCCAATTTCGAGTGTATTCCAAGATGCAAGCAACGATGGTAGTGCTCCTGCAGTCTTCAAACTGTTAGACTGCAACCATGTTCTCAGTAGTGAAAAGACGGTCTTCCAACGTTTCAAACTGAACGAAAAGAATCGTCCGGTTATCTTTGTGTCGGGAAGAGTTGGACAACCTAAGCAGGTTCGTGACTAGAATCCTTGGATGGATATCGCTGATGTATGCCATGAGCATGGAAGTACTCACCCCAAAAGGACTATCTATAGGTTCCTGCAAAGCACTTGAAGACAGGCAACATGTTGGTGAAGGCGATCAAGAACTTATTAGAACCGAAAGCCGAAAAGATCGAAACGACGCAGGATCTAAGATCGAAATGTCTGGAGAAGGATATTTGTGGTTTACTTCTCAAGGGTTCTAAGGATTCACCAAAGTATGTGAAGGATGCCATGACGAAGTTACTGACAGAGTTCCCGAAAGTTACATTTTCAGTCATCGATGCGAGTGTATTATACGTCAAGGGATTAGAAGCAGAATTCCTTCCGGAAATGGTAGAGGGACAACCACGTTTTGCAGTCTTTCAAAAGGTGGCCGGTTCGACGGATGCTGCAAGCAAGGATCGTCTAAAGACGTCAGTGGCATCTCTTCCGTCCAGTGGGGTGTCATACGGTCCCATGAGTAACCTCGTAGCCGGTGTCATCCAAAAAACTCAAACGATGGAAAAGGTACCAGCACTTCCTACCATTAAGACTCGTACGAAGAAGTTATTGGAAGAAGAAAAGGCAAAACGACAACGGCGTATGGAACAACAACGGCGACAGGCGGAAGGTTCTTCCTCCTCCAGTGGTGGTGGTGGATTCTTTTCGGGGGATAATGATGGAAATTCAGATGGTCGAAAGGCGGAACGTGAGCGTCGTCGTGCGGAACATAGGAAGAGTAATCCCAATTATCGTGAAAAGACACCGGAAGAGATTGCTGAAATTGAACGAAAACGTCGTCAACGGATGGAAGAAGAGGCAAGTAAATGGAATATGGCACCCGAAGATGCTCCACCAGAAGGGGAACCAATGGGTGGTGGTGGTGGTGGAGACGACATTGACGGCGATGACGGCGACTATGATTCTATCGACGGACAGGATGACGACAATGATGACGTTATGGATTTAGATTAGGAGGAGTCAATGGCCAAATGTTGGCTTTTCTGTACCTGCTACGATGCGAAAACTGCTCCCGAACCATCTTTACAAAAGCATGGCCGGCTGCAGAAAAGATTAAGATACTGCAAATACTAGGACTAGACGGATATTTTGCAGGAAAGATACACCACCGTTCATATCGGACTACCGTGTACACCAACCCGATAAATGTTGATCGCAATATCAGATTTCTCGCGTCCTTTTCCCGGCACTGTACTATTTACGCCCCATGACGACCACATAGTTCCACTAGAAGCTAGATGGATTACCGGTGATTTGTTCCAGTATGGGAAGCTGGGAAATCGTGGTATGGCTGAGTTGGGCTGGGGATGTATCCATGCTTCCGTAGTGCTTCGTCATCTGCAGCGGGGGGGGGATTGCTTCGCGGGACTCACCCAAGAAGAGCTCGAATGGGTCATTTTTCGTTTTGGTATCCCCCGAAAATCTGGGAGTCGTCCCCCCGGGAGAATCTAACGTCGCTGTACAAAACATAAGTAGAATCTTATGGATTTCGATGAAGTTCCTGGTTGCATTAGTTTGTTTCGTGGTTTTGCTCTTTCCGAAAAAAAAAGACATTCCCAACCCCAAGCAGATGCCGTACAACGCTCGATGTAAGTTATTTCCTTCAGTTAAACTGGTCTCGTCATAGTACGCAGTGGTTTCTCACCAAACGACGCAACCCCTCCGGTCCATACAGTAGTCTCTTTAATACTTTATTGATCAAAACAACAAGATGAGTCAATATGGAGTTCCAGGCTGGGCGAATCCAGAAGGGAAGACAATGACGATGCCTACGATTAGTACTACTACGACACCCATGGATTCGGCGGGAATGGCAACCTACCCCACAAGACATGAAGCGGAATTGTTTGCACCACTTTCAACGTTAGATGAACCAATTCGTGAAACGATTATGAGAGATGTCCGATCGGTGGCTAGTAAACTGAAGGTTGTTGTGTTACCCATGGAACGATCGGTACGTTAACTCCCCTCCTCTCGGACTGACTCGTGTCTACGGAATGTGTTACTAGCAATGCGATTCCACTACTACACTCTTGGTTGTTTGCTTAGTTTTCTGGGATTATCCTCTCATCATCCTTTGTTGTTGTTGTTGAACAGATGCCATACGGCAGTTATGGTGGTTATGCCGGTGTTTCACAATCGGAAAATGTAGAATTGACCGACCGAGATAAGGAAATTATCCAACGGTTGAAAGATTGGGATTTGTGGGGACCATTGATTGTTTGTCTTGCCTTGGCAGTTCTATTGTCTTTCAAGGCTCCTGAGGGTACGTTCTATTTTCGTTGTTGGGGGGAGGGGGACGTAGCCAGTATATATGTATCAAGTGTCCCAGTGGAGTGATCATGACGAAAATGCGTGCTCTCTCTCATCAATGATTATTATCGTTTTATATCGTTATATACAGGTCAGGCAAGTCTTGTCTTTGCAGCAGTCTTTTGTGCTGTATGGTTTGGTTCAGCAGTCGTTACGATTAATGCCCAACTTTTGGGTGGGACGATTTCCTTTTTCCAATCGGTGTGCGTTTTGGGATATTGTGTCTTCCCCATGACGATGGCGGCAGTCGTTGTGGACTTTTTGAAGATGATCCCTATTGGGAATTTCGGTACACTATTAGATTTGGGTATATTGGGTGTCGCCTTTTTATGGTCTACAAGAGCATCCGCATTATTTATTGGACAATACATCGTCGCATCACGAAGGGTATTGGCAGTCTTCCCTGTATTGTTCTTCTATATCTTTTTGGCATGGTTGATTCTATTGTTCTAAGAACTTCTTTTTTTAATCCATATGATTCTACTTTGCTTACAATGGAAAATGGAAAAAATCAACCATTGATACATATTGCTACTCGTAGTAGGGACCCTTGACATGCAAAAAGAAAGTAATGTAGTTTACAAGGTAATCTCCGATGGGAGAGACTCTTCCGCTTTCGCAGCCTGTGGAATCATATCCCCATGTAGACTCTGACTTGAAAGGAAAGACCAGATTTTCCTGGATTGGAGGACGTCGACATAGGTCCCCTTAGCTGGCTTGATAGGGTCCTGATCGATCATATCTTCTTGTACCATATACGGGACAGAAAAGGATGAAGACGCGGGGACACTCGCATATCGTGATGAGTCGACTCCAGGGATACTTTCCGAGTATTTTCCATAATGTAATTCTCGTGCTGCCTGTAATTTCAAATTCTCTTCGACAACGATTCGACCAGATTTCCCCATCTCGTGGACCCACTTGGAAGAAAGAATCGGATCAAGGATGTTAGGTCGACTTTGAATGTCAGCCTTCATCTCTTCCGTCGTCGTGGGGATCCCATCCCGCATCAAATCTTCCTTCGTACGATAATATGGACGAATCCATAGTTCATCGATAATTCGATTCTGTGGACCAAGGACAGCCAATAGAACAATACGAAGTACCATTCGGACCAATAGTCCCTTATAGGGGAAGACTGCCCATGCAGCTGCGAAAATTAAACAATCGATTACGAACTTGTATGCACTTCCGGTCCTCCAATTGACAAAGTTCCGTAGCAATCGAATATACTCGCATGATACTGGTATGGTATGAAAAGGACGAGATGTTGAGTATTCCAGGGGATATAGACACATGTCGAGGAGCACAAGCAAGTCCAAACTTACAGCGGAGGAACACATGAAGGTAGCACAGGTAGTCGGCGTAGAGTTTTGAAAACAAATTGGCACTGTTCGACGCGGTTGAAATATCCAACGGTGTATTCTTGCTGTAGACTCGATACACTCCCAGTGCAGTCTTCATAGCCTTGTACAGGAATGCGATGACACGTAGCCCCCTATATTCATCAACCCTATCACGAAGTTTCCCCTCATGATCGTCTTCACATATCTCGGGTTCGATGACGATGTTCGGATTCTTGGATGGTAGATAATGGTTGACTGCCACTCGGACGAATGATCGGACCCTTGACCACCGTGATGGATGACTGCTGATGTAGTAATTATTGCTCAGGAGGGTAAATGCCACCAACAGCACTAGTATCGATGGGATGAATCTTGGAAAATCAATTGCTGCATACAATCCCACAAAGAATACGAAGGAATGGATAGGCAACTTCCCTCGCCACAATACGAGATGCGCCAATACATCAAGAAGGTAACAATATCGTTGCCCATGTTCCATCGCCTCTGTGGCATACAACTTGACAGATTCGATCGTTACCTCGGACATGTCCGTTGCACCTCGTGTTAGGTATCGAAGAATCTTCCATGCCTTGGATGTCTTGACATTGATAATGAAACGAGGTGGCCGTGCGAAGGACTCGGCCTTACTCGCTTCGGCTTCATTATGCCATTGGATACGAAGCCTAAAGGTTAAGGTACCGCGATACTGTAGAAGAATAAGGAACAGGACCGAAAGGAGTATAATGTGAGACTTTCCGACCTCCTACTTGTCTCCAACATTTTTGGTTTTTGTATCTTACCTCATTTTCATGGTACAGTGGATAATCCAAAGTATACATCGTATCCTTTTCGAAATGAGATGGGACGATGACGACACGACCGATGGGATCATGGGGTTGTGTCGGATTATCATCATAATCAAAGACACCCAAAAACAAAATGGAGGATGGATGTTGGATCTGAAATTCAAAGGCTCGATGTGACCACGGCATCCATCGAGGATTAAATGAATCATGAATAATCGGTGTCCGAACAAAATTATCTTCATAGATACATGCCACGAACGAATCCGTATAACCTTCCAACAACTCGAGATCCTAAGATTTGAAAAAAGATTGAGGGCATTAGTGGCAAGTGGTACTTGACCTCTTCGTCTTTGCACTTCACATTCATCACACATTCGAACACTCACCATATTGGGAAGATTACTACAGCCCAGGACTTCAAGGAAGATAGATCCATAATCATCGGCAGCACCATCAGATGCCTTGACCCAATATCGACTCGGTTGTAAGGCCGTTTCCTTAATTTGGGTCTTCGTCATGAAGGTCGTCTCCTTCGGATTATCTGCATCCGGAAAGGGCCATACACGGTATGCCTTTTGGGGTATACCACCCTCGATGACAGTCGTCGAATTTCCCAATAGAGGTTTCGCCGTCACATGTTCAAAGTCAATATCTCCTGCATGATCTTCTCCCGTCGTCTTCATCATGAGTTGTTCTGAAAGGATCGTAATGCTTTGTCCTAACAGGGTATCACTTTCGTACTCGTTCAGTTGCTTCAACGTCGTCGAATCGACTGCCGATGCCTTTCGGAATCTCAATGCTAGAAGGATACCAGGATGTTCCTCCTTCGCAATTGGGTATTCTCTTCGTGTCGCATCCCCATTGGCTAGTAAGGTCGAATAATTCAAATACATACCACCAATAATTTGCATATCACTAACACCTGGGATGCCCAAAGTCCGTTGACATAACTCAATCCGAAGTTGTTCTCTAGGATCAACCTTCTCAACTTTGACTATACAGGTAGATTTTGTTTTCAAAGTCCAGATAGGTGCAGTATCGTTGTCAATAGTATCTGTCCGGTGAAGGATCGTCGATACGCCACTTGCAGATACGTTCGAAATCAAACAAAAGGTATCTACATCTTCTCCCAATACATTCAATCCCAAGGCACCGACGACCTCCAAGACGAAGGATTCTGTAGAAGATTCCTTCAAGGAAGAAGGAATAAGAAGAGCTTCTTCTTCTTCCTCACCCTCCGGCGTGGCACGTTCTAGTCCATAATCACTTCCTGTAGAACTGTCATCATCGTGACTGAAACCTCTACACTGTCGAAACATTGTGTTTGCTATCTCTCAAAGCAACAAAAGAATTCGTTTTGGGGGGTACACTCTATTTTTTTCTTGTTATCCTTTCGTCTCTCCTTTGCACTAGATTGTCGGACATTACGGCGACAACAAGAACGAGGAACGATGCGATCTCTAGAACTCTAAAGCAGAAAAATCGAAATGAGAAAAATTCGCCACCACGACGACGAGGAAGTCGGAGGCTGACAGCAGGTGTCAGCCATACTGGCTCGCTCGCCAGTTGTCCGTTGAACAGCGACGTCTTTCTAGAACCAAACTCATAACCTGAACAACCTCCCGCCACCCAAAACTCCCTGCTGCTCGTTCCCGATCACTCTGTCACTTGCTGTGTATAAGTCGCCAAAGAAGAAAACAATCTCCTTACATTACTCCACCAAACAAGCAAATAGGAATAGTTTATCGAAACATGACCATGGAAGTAGAGACCGATAGTGGAATTGGCATTCAGATGTCATCTGCAAGTATGACTATTGACCCATCGGTCGTCCAATCAAGGATTCGTCTCTCCGCTTCCGTCCAAAAGGAAGCTGATTCTTCGGCCATGGACGATGACACTATGGATCAACCTGTCTTTCCACAAATTTCGGCTGCCCAGGCGAATGGGAATAGAATCGAATATCGTCGAGTACGATGTCCACCACATCGGTATACACCACTTCGTGAACATTGGGAACAAATTTTGACTCCTTTAGTCGAATATCTCAAATTACAGGTGAGGATAAAGCAGATGGAAGATTGCTACCGACAGACGGGGAAAAACAAGGAAAGCAAAACAGACTACGAGGCGGGGGGTGTGATGGGGGGCAGCGGAAGATATATCCATTAACGTCAGAATGTTCATCGTGTTGTTCTTGGAACTTCAAACCCTCCAGGAAGCCTCGATGCAATAATGAACGATATTGGGCGACCCAAAAAGTTGCAGTCTGATGCCATACTACTACGACTCTCGCGCTGTTCAACGAACTCTGATTTATACTGTCGTTTCATATTACTTACACCAAAGTTTTTTTTTAAACGTCCCTGTATTTGTCTGCAGGTCCGCTTCAATACCAGCAGTCGATGTGTGGAAATGAAGACGAGTCAACATTCCTTGGAGGGTGCACTGCAAAAGGGTGCGGACTTTGTGAGTGCATTTATGATGGGATTTGAAGTACAGGATGCTGTAGCATTGTTACGATTAGATGATTTATATGTGGAAAGTTTCCAGGTTACGGATGTGAAGTTACTGAAGGGTGACCATTTATCACGAGCGATTGGTCGTGTGGCAGGACAGGATGGGAAGACACGTTTTGCGATTGAAAATGCGACGAGGACTCGTATCGTCATTGCTGATCAAAGAGTCCATATGTTGGGGTCCTATGCTAATTTACGGATGGCTCGAAATGCTATCTGTGACTTGATTCTTGGTGCACCACCCGGAAAGGTATACAACAATATGAGGAACGTTGCCAAACGTATGAGTGAGCGATACTAGAGGACTCTTCTGTTGTGGAAGAAGGAAAATGTTCTTCCCCCCCCGTTTTGGATGAATGACGCAAAGCTATGATGCCTGGTGGCGTGAGCAGTCAGACAGTATTAGTGCATCATCGTTTCAGAGACGCGTGAACCAGTCAGCTAGTTATGGCCGTCCGACGTATGGCCTGCTTCGAATTTACATGGACTGTGATCCTTCCATGTACTCTGTGACGCCAACTACCTTAATTTACAGCTAAATTAGGTACTATCGCGAAATTCAGTATAGGCGTAAGAATTTCTGAATGTCAACGAGTTCATTCCCACTTGCTCTAGACGCGTAATCCGATATATGCCTTCCAGCTTGGCACGCTTTCGTGCTATATAGGCCCATTATTGGACTTACGTGGCTTTCCCCCAAATCATCAAGAACGTAAGCTTCATTGACTCGAATGGGGAGAATCCGAGTTTCAAATGCTCGGACTTCGGACCTAATTCTTAGAAAAGGATGGTATCAACGGTCTTCGCTGGCTCTGTGATACACCAGTATTCTCGCGAACTATCGGAGCACGATCCCATGAATACACGCAATATATCCCGGACTCAAGAGTGCCCTTCAGGTCAGTACACATCACGCCACCGCCACTCTTTATGATGCTAGTCCTTCGCCGCGTTCAAGCCGTTGGGTACGAAAATCGAATGTAACGGATCTCAGTTTTCTCATTCAGAAGGACACAATATGATGACATGGGTAGTCCAGCCTCCTCTCCAAAAGCGAAGTGCCATATCCCCCAACTACTATTCCCCTTTTTCATCTTCAAATTGACGAAAAATTCGTTTAAATTCAGCGAGGGAGACTTGACCATCTTCATCGACATCGACAAATTTCATCAATTCTTCAATCTCAGACATGGGGAATTTAGGATCCATCCGATGCATCAGTAATCGGACCTCTTCCACGTTGAGTGTACCAGACTGGAAACGAAAAAATCACACAAAGGATGATATTGAGATTTTTTCCTCCAAATGATGATGCCCCCACCTCTTTTTCAAAAGAAAACTCGGCATTCTAGTACTTACCTCGTCCAAATCTGCGTCATGAAAGGCAGCGACGATATCATCATCACTGAGACCACGATTCTTGTGTAGAGAGAATTGCTTTACTGCCTTCTTGAATAGACGTTTCCGACACATATTGCGCAAGGCTGCTGCAGTATCTTCGTTGGAATTGACGACAGCCATGAAGTCATCGGCTGTCATTTCGTGGATTCGACAAGACTCGGATATACATCGAACCGTCGAACTCCTAGGCTTTGAGAACAGCAAAGATGATTCTCCAAAGGAGTCTCCAGGACCGTAAGTGTGAACAACGGTTCCTCCATGTAGTACCTCCAGCTCTCCTAAAATCAACGATGGCACGCGTGAGAGAAAACAATCACTGACAAAGAGAATTCCTGTCGATTCTCATTACGTAGGTCCTTACCACCATGAGTATCATCTACTCGGAACATGGATGTCCCTCTTTCACCCTCCGTGTAGACAACATCATTCTTGTTCAGTGTCCTCACATTGACGGTTCGTTGAATTCGCAATAGATTCTTGGCATACCATAAGTTTCGTGCTCGCCATTTCCTTCGTAGATCGTTCCTTGTCGCTTCTGATGTCTTGGTATATCGATCAAAATCTTTACGACTAATCTCAATGACGTCGACCGGCGTCGCACATCTTGCCGATGTAAATCGGACCTTCTCGGTATCTAATAGACTTCCTTCCCCAAAGAAATCCCCACGTCGGAGTAACGCAACGAGTTGACCCTTTCTTGTCTGAATTTCAACTTTTCCTGAGCTTAAAAAGTACATGGTGCTACCCTCCTCACCGGCATTAAAAAGATAGTGGCCCCGGGGATAGTGCCGCACTTTGAGTCCTGAGAACAAATTCGAAAAGTCCGAAAGTGATACTTCCACTTCATCCGATTGTGGATTGTTCGATGTTGTACGTCTCAAGAGTTCATTCGTGTGACTAGGATTCAAAACTTCTCCTGTATGTTCCGTGACGAGTCGACCAATGTCTGTGCCAGTAATATATCCCTTATTCTGCTCATCGAGGACATCAAAGACGAGCTTCATCATTGGTACACCACCACCTTCTCTGTCGTCTGTCGAATTTCGATTCTTCGCCTCACTCATTGTCATGTTTTGATGTCCCTGATTGACAAGGAGAGCAAATACGCTTGCCTCCAACTTGTGTTTGAGATCAAGGAACTGTGAAAGCTTCTTATCAGAGTCCTCGATTTTATCCGTCGACGCCGTGTCACCACGAACCCAGGGATGATGCAGTAACTCATATGCTGTCATCCTCCGGCTGGGATCTGGTTCCATCAACATCTTCATCAAATCAACGGCTGACTGCGACAGATGCCCCACATATTCATCATTCAAGGGAGGGTTGGGATCTGCCTGAATGGCTGCAGCGATTTCAAAGTTCGCCCGGTCACAGTCGACATCAAAAGGATGTATCCCCGTTAACATAATGTACAAGATGACTCCGACAGCCCACATATCGCCAGCTGGTGTCATTTTGGCATTCCGCTGAAATCGTTCTGGTGGCCAATATCCTGTCGTCCCTATTTCCCATTCACCACCGTCTTCTGATTGGGTCGGACTCGTCGTCGTTGTTGTTTCGGAATTCAAGTGAGAACATCCAAAATCAATAATCTTGATGGTCCCACCCCGTCGATTCTTCGAACAGAGTAAAAGATTTTCTGGTTTTAAATCTGCATGGATGACACCCACACCATGAAGGAATGCCATCGCTGATGCGATTTCGTACACTAACCTGGCAGCATCGGCTTCCGAATAGGCCCCGTCATTACTCAAATGATCAAACATTTCACCACCACTAATGAGGTCTAGGATGAGATAAAAGTGTGTCGAATCTTCATACATATCCCGTAGACCAGAAATATTCGGATGTCCACCACAATCATAGATCCGTAATAAGGCTTCCGTCTCACGTCGGAAGGAGGATGAATTCGTAAATCGTTTAGAAATTTTTTTCAATGCTACCTTCTCCCCGGTTGTCGCCAATCGAGCAGGATGGACCGAACCATAGGCACCCTCTGTCATATCACATATTGGAGCGAAGCAAACACAAAATACATGTGTCAATGACGAACAGAGGTTTGAACACGGACGAAAAGTACCCCAAAAAAGAAGACCCATCACAAGTTCGGCCCAGATTCCTTACCTCCCAAAACAGTTTCCCAATCGACATTGTATTTGTCATTAAGTCCTCTTCCTGCAGCAGAACGCATTCTATGAAGCATGACATTTCTTGGTTGTTTCAATAATGCTGGTTCTGCCCACGAGACATTTGATGTCAAGAATATAGAGTGTCGGTCGTATGAGCCATTCTTCCCACCACCACTAGCAGCAGTAAAAGAAGACTTTCTACTACTATCCGATATCATAAATGTCGTCGTCGTCGTTCCCATGAAAATCATTGCCGCCGTGGTAACCATCCAACCGTAAACCATACTGCTATTACTTGAAGAGTCCGATGATGACTTAGATGAGTTATGAATGAGCCTCATTGGCCATACCGAGGAGAGATACCTAGCTCTTCCCCTCATGAACGAGAACTTCTTCGTCGAATGGATCTTCATGCTTCTGAACTACTTCTTTCCCGAAAGAGATATGGCCTTACGGCTGTATTGAAGGGGAATACTTATTGCTGGTTTCTTGTGGTTTTGAGATCGTTTTTTGATGAATGGGAGTATTTTCATTGCGAAACATTGTCTCCATGTAACAACAAATCGAGAAAAAGGTCTTCAAACGGATTCCGAAAGTCGAAGGAAATATCAAGAACCCGCGATAAACCGAGACGGGTGATGGGCGGGCGACACCCGAATATCCTAGTAACTAAGAGGCATACATATATGTAATAGATAGGAAAGCTCTCATGTGCCAATCGTGCTTTCCTCGAACTGACAATGATACCTTTGACTATTTCGACCACTTAGTCTGATTGAACTTCTCGGATACGCCAAAAAAGAAGACGCGAGGAGACGCAATCGGTATGGAAAAAGACAAGACGATGCCCACCTAAAAGGTATCTCCTTCCTTATCTCCCTTACAGTGTTTCACAATTGACTACTTTGCAACCATGAAGGCCGTTCTTTTTGCTGCTGTTGCCGGCACTGCCGCTGCATTTGCCCCACAAAGCTCCTCAAGAGCTTCCACTGCCATCAATGGTGCCTTGGAAGACTTGAAGGTTATTGCTGAAAAGTCCAACCCCGTTTTGAAGGTGCGTTCATAGTGTGGACCCAGCATTTACCTACAGATGATGATTCTGGCCTAGGGGTAGGGGGATGGTAGTATGTGTGTGTGTGTGTAAAATCCTTGCGTTTCTAGTCTTTTGTGGGGGTTTTCTTTCTTGGGTTTATCTATCGGTCAGCTCATTTTCGTAAACGATATGTCTCTCCATCCACTCTACAGTATTATGATCCACTCGAATTGACGAGCACTTCTATTTGGGGAAGTGACCAAGCCGGGACTATCGGATTCTTGCGTCAGGCAGAAATCAAGCATGGACGTGTCGCCATGGCAGCCTTCGTTGGGTACATTGTACAATCTAACGGTATCCATTTCCCGTGGCCCATGACCTTTGATGGAACTCCCTTCCCCTATGAGGCTGGTTCCCCCCCCGAACAATGGGATGCACTTCCTACTGCTGCCAAATGGCAGATCATTCTCTTCATTGGATTCTTGGAACACTTCTCTGAATCTAACGGAACACACTACATGAAGGGAGGAAAGCCTGGTGCCTTCCCTGCATTCAGTGGATCCAAGAATATTCCTCACCCAGTTCCCCTCAACCTTTTCGATCCCTTTGGATTCAGCAAGAATCGAAGTGCAGAGGCTAAGGAAAGAGGACTTATTGCGGAACTCAACAACGGGCGATTGGCTCAAATTGGTATCCTTGGATTCCTGGCGGAACAAAAGTTGGCTGGTTCAGTTCCTCTCCTTACGGGCGTTGTTCCTCCGTACGCAGGAGAACCCATGGCTCCTTTCTAGATCGGCTATCTTGGATTTGTAAACTAGGTTTGGTCTATCGGGAATCGTATGTGCTTTTTGTGACGCAAAGTAGAAGAGTCGTAGTCTTCCGCTTCAACACGAGCATGCTACCATGACGTGTTCTCGATCATGGGGGACCCGCCTCTAGATACGATGCCACACAATGAATAGTTCAGAACGAATACAGACTAAAAGGAACGATTGTATCGGAACGCAGGTGCGGGGATGAAGGATGTCAAACAGTTACCACGACAAAGGAAATTTTCACCTGGACACGTCACCAGGGATGATGGCGTCGAAAGGACCGAGCTCGTACAACATGGAATGACATCTATAACACATCAGTATAGGTAAGGTACAAACCACGAACGCACAGACCCTGCATCAGTGGAGGGAATATGCGCGTGGCTCGAGATGGAGGTTTTGTTTTTAGCAGCAGCCTGCAGGGCCAGACTTCGGAGCATCAGTACCTGCTGAAAGATTGATCGGTCGAGCATCGCCTGGGACAGAGGATTGATCCGCACTTGCAGCACCCGGAATTCCACCCGCTCCTTCGAACTCATCGATTCTCTTGTGCTTGATTGTAGTGGCTAGAGCCGTGAACATTTTTTCGACATTTTGTCCAGTCAGTGCAGATGTTTCAAAGAACTGCACACCGTACTCCTCCGCCAGCTGCTTGCCTTCGTCGAACGTAACCACTCTGTCATTATCTAGATCACTCTTATTACCACAAAGAACAATATCACAGTCCGGAGGCGCTCTTGTTTTGATATCTCTCATCCAACCAATAACGTGATCAAAAGAAGGCCTGTTCGAAATATCGTACGTAAGAACGAAGCCATCAGCTCGCCCGAAAAAATTGGAAGTGAGGGATCGGAAACGTTCCTGCCCTGCTGTATCCCACAGCTGTAGTCTCATTGGGGCTCCTTCGATCTATAGTGACAGATAAAGGAATGTCAGCAGGACTACAGAATTTGCCCCCAAACGCTAGCACAGAAAATCCCTACCTTGACCATTTTATCTCTGTAGTCGACTCCGATTGTCGTAACGAATTTCGTCGAGAATACATTCTGATCGAATCGGAGTACTAATGATGTCTTCCCGCATGAAGAATCACCCACCATCAACAGTCGAACAATATATGCTCCTTTTGCCCCCATTTGAAGAGGGCGGGGTTGCCCGAGTTGTCCTTCTGCTGTAGCCATGGCGCGTATCTGTCCTTCAATCTTCACTAGGGTTCAAAACAATCACGGAAAGGCAAAAATCCTTGGTGTCCTCCGACTTGCACACACGAAAATACAAGATAGTAGAGGGAAATGTCAAGGAATGCAAACGACGTCGTACTGTGCTCCTCTTCGATACAAGAGGCAAGGGTTGGGGCTCCGAGTCTTTTTTTTCCAAGTTCGTCTTTGCTGCTGATCATTGCCGGCGGGGCAAGCGTGATTACCGGATCTATGAGCCGATTTCAACGAGTCGTACCCGCTCAATATTTATATACAATGATGAATATGATATCACTGATGTATATGATATGAAGCTTGCAAGGCTTTCGCGCCTCCTTTCGATTTTTCCTTCCCGCCCAAAACTGGTTCCCGAGCGGGACTAAACGCTGCTGTGATTCGCAAGATATCGCTACCGCACCACGACCTCTACACTACGCTACATTCGAAATGCAAGGCAGTAGAGAAACGCAGATGTGCAAGGGACTTTAGTTCTAGAGAGACTTAGGTGTTGGAGGGGCGGCTTTCGACTGCTAGACTCGCTTTGAGCTTTGCCATTTCTTCACGTAGCCGTTCAATCTCTCTTTCCTTTTCAGCAAGTTGCTGTTTATGGTCCTCTAGTTCTCGATCTCTTTGTTCGATGGACTTCCGCAGCAGGGCATTGTGCAAATCACCTCGTGAACCTTGCGGGATGGAATGGATCCTTGATAAATCGGTAAACGAAGAAGCCTGAGGAATACTAGACATGTCATGATGGACAAGACGAACGGAGAGCATCCCAAGGATGGCATTCGCGGATGGTCTCTTGATAGCATCTAACTGTGTACATGCAAGGATAATGTTACCCAAGTCAGGGTAGTCATCCATTATCCACCGCTGTACCCCCCTTTGTTGCCGACATTGTTCAAAATTGTGTAATCGCTCGTGCTCTGTTTCGAAGCAACATATCAGTTCCAAGAAGATTAACCCAAGGCTGAAGATATCAGCCGCCGTGGAATATGTCCTGGTCGTCAGCTGTTCCGGTGCAGCATACGAACGCGTTCCGATGCCCGAAGTATGAACAGAATCGAAAAAGCGGCTACCCCTGGTGTATGGTGTGATCGCGTTTGTTGACCAGGGGACATCAATCGTCTTGTCCCCATTATCGGTATCACCATCGTGTTCCCCATGAGGCGAATACGAGAAACTTTCTGCGGGTACCTTGGCCGCTGCTGGTGATGTCTGCCGTGCTTGGGGGCTGGTACGCTTAATTTCATTTAACTGCTTGCTCAATCCAAAATCACCAATCTTAATCACTCGTCCGTCGCTACTCACGAAACAGTTTGCCGGTTTCAGATCTCTATGGATGATACCCTTCTCATGGACATGTGCCAATCCTTTCGTTATTTGTTCAAAAATTTCAAGTGCGGGTCCTATCCGTTCCGCGTAGGCCGTTTCAGGAACATTAGCATTTCGTTCACGAATCCAATCACCCAGCGATGCTGGATGGCAAAGTTGCATTTGGATGAACAGTGATATCTGATACCGGTAGGAAGGCCGGCCCTGGGAGGTTGTTCCAGTATTCTTTTGCTGACGGTCATGCGGTACATCCTGTCGGCGAGCACGCGCATTCCCCATAAAGACAACCGATGCCGAAGATTCATCATCGTTGTCGTTGAATGTCAGTTGTTCCAACGTCTCCACACTTTGCTCATGATATTTCTCCCATACTTGATCACTCGAGTCGACCTCGCTCCCATATGAGAACCTTCTTTGCCACATTCCAGACGATGATCCCTCCTTCGACTCAATAGATGCGTCACCACAATTGGGGTAGAATCTACTGCTGTCGCCATTGCTCTCGGATGGTGGATAACCATACGTCCCATGACTATGAACCCCATCATTTTCTGGATTCATTGGTTGGAAGGGATTGTTCAACAGCAATCTCTGTCCTTGTTGAGGACGACGTGGGGCATTCGATGGGATCCCCCCGGTGGCTGACGACAACGACTGCGGGGGACATGTCAGCTCTACTGATTGACCACCTGTCATCCATGATGGTTCCAGCCAGCTGGTGTAGTATCGTACCACATTTGGATGATCGCTGACTTTTGCTAAACATTCTACCTCCCTAACAACCTCTTGAATTGCCTCATCGGAATATCCCATCGCATCAAAGTCAATCTTTTTGACAGCATAATCACATCCATCCATTTTCCTTTGCGCATGAAAGACTTGACCGAACGATCCAGATGCCAACAATTTGATCTGGACGAACTCTCTTTGATATCGACTCAGTGATAGGGGAAAGTGTTTAACATCCCATGGTTGTTGCAAGATGGGATCATTCAAAAAGGATGGTCCTCGTTCATTCTTGTTGTTGTTGTGATCATCCTCCTTCATCCGTGTTCCAAGTTTCGTCTGACGCTGTAGGTGTTCATATTGTGCCAGTGTCGCTCGGATGGCATAGGCCTCTGCACATCGTTGGGGGTCGCCTGACGCGGCGAAGACCGCAGCCAGGTTGGTGATATTATGATTACCTACATGTGTTGTATTCTGTATTAATGCCAATTCATTGACAATTTGTGCACGCGCTGTAGATGTCACATTGTGTGTGGGATTATCAGACTTGGGAATCTCGGAAAGACCTTCAGCTACCGAATTATGACACGCTTCCGCCTTCATAGTGTCGTTGTTGCTGCTGCCACTGTTGTTGTTGTCACCGTTATTGTGGTTGTTCGGGTGATTTCGAGTCAGGTGTAACAACAGATTCGTTAGGGAAGGAGAAATGGAGGGGACGAGGCCTAACTCAAAAAGGAAATCAATAGAATCACGATTCAACAGTCCCCGTTCATATAGTTCGATGACATGAATTGTAAAGGTTTTAGGTGTCGGATCGTGTAGAGCACAGACCTGTGCTAGTAACATAAGTAATAGAACTTGTCGTTCTTGATCCGTACTGACCGACGTATCCGAGGAGGAATGGTTGTTGTTGTTGGTAGTATTGAATTGATTGTAGGTTGTTCCATCGCCTACTCCTAACCCTCCGGGGAATGAGGTCGGTTGTTGATAGAAGGAAGAAGTAGACGACGATGGGATGGGAGAAGAAGAAGCTGATTTATTGGATTGCCATGTCGACTTGGTCGTTTCTTCGACCGACTGTACAAGAGATTGAGAACTCTCGTCATCATCTACGACAATACTACTACTTCTACCACCACTGTGGGCCACCATACGATTGTTGAAGAATTCAAAGGTAGGAGGTGAACTTCCTGTAGGATGATCATTATTATCATCCATGATGGGATATAAAGGCCAATTTGTTATTGTTGTTGTTCTTCGTCGTCTTCGGTCTGCCACAAAATATCGAAAGTCGATGATTTGTTTTCGTTTCTTTGACTTCAAACTAACGGTAGGTTATTTTGGGTTTGCCGAATCTACAACCGACCAACAGAAACAGTAACGCAACAAAGATTGCTGTTTAGCCTTCGGATCATGGAATATGTGATGTGTGAGTAGGACCCAATCCGAATAATATACAGGGTGACAAGGCGTCTGATTCTTGTGAGCGAGATAGGAGAAGGAAAAGGACGTGTTTCTGCTTGGCTGTCCCTGTGGCGCGTCGTGACGACATCACGAGAGGAAACTCTGGGGAGGAAGACGAGCATGTTTCACACGTGACGTAATGTATGTATATAGAAATAATATTTATCTAAGTTAGTATGTACACTACGGATCCACAAATTGAGTCGAATAGAACAGAATCGCGCCAGCCAGCTATCCGACGGGCGTTTGACATAGGCGGAAGACATGGATCCAAAAAAAAAGAAGAGCCGAACCGAAGACGGTCGAAGAAGACGCCACCGACCACGAGATCCTGTTGTCCAAGGAACGACGGAATGACTCCGTATGAAAAAAATAAAGAGAGGAACAGCTGCTGTGTGTGTGGACAGGAGGCAGGATACCACCGTCTACCCCAACAGCAGTCGTTCGGCTTGACGGTTTTAGCCTTTGTTTGTTTGTGTTTCAACAGGATCAAAATCGGACCCCAAAGCTCCTCCTTCAACCAAATTCATCACCTCACAGTAAAGTACTATGCCAGACAAGGTCAAGGGAACAGTCAAGTGGTTTTCAAACCGCAAAGGCTTTGGATTTGTGTCGCCATCGTCAGGCGGGGATGATATCTTTCTTCATCATTCCCGAATTGTGTCGGATGCGGAATATAAGACACTTGTAAGTGCAGTTGGGATCGTTGAGTGTCTTCTGCAGATACATCGTGTGATACGAGACAATCCCGATGTTCAATGCTTCCTGTTGGCCGTCTTTGGGGTGGAATGGACGAGTCGTTGATCGCCATACAAATGACTTTGGGTTTGTCGAGACTAGGTTCGCGTGCAGTCCTTGGTTGTCGTGACACGATTCTCCTTTTTCAATCAACTGACACTGTCGACGTCCTTTGTAACCCATATACGTGAATATATTGTTGTTTACAGCGCGATGGTTTTGAGGTGGAATTTGAGATTGGGACGGACGAACAGGGTAAGCCATTCGCCGATAAAGTAACGGCCGTGGGTGGAAATCCAATCCCTCCTCCTGATCCGTCACGAAAGAAGAAAAAGCCGGCGGCCAAGCCTGCGGAGGAAGGAGACGGTGCAGCAGCGAAGAAGGAGAGCACTGGTGAAAGTGGCGATGAGGGGGCAAAGAAGGGTCGAAATCGCAAAAAGACTCCCAAAAAGGAAGCCCCCCCAAAGAAGAGTGATTGGTATTCGGAACTAGACGAGGCAGTACAAAAGTCAATCGAGGCCAAGGGGATCAAGATTGACTCTGGTCGTGTGTTCATCTCGGTGGGGGATGCTCGGCTTAAGGTCGGAACAGGTGGATACATTACACTTGCTCATGCCTCTGGACTCGTTGCAGAGGGAAAGTACACTTCTGACAAGAATGGCAAATTGAGTGTCACTTGGGAAAAGGTCCTCAAATTGGACGGGGCAGAATGGAAGGCGTCTTCGGTGGACGCAGGTAATGGAGCTCTTCTGAAGGAGATTGACTTGACAACTGGTACGTTCAAATCTATCGGTGTAGTTGGAGTATGTGTGTCGTTGGTTGGTGCAATTTTCTCATCTCATGTCCCATGTATAGACCTTGTCAAGCCTACTGGTGAGGAAGAGAAACCTGAATCACTTTGGGGGGAGGGAAAGCCTGACCCCAAGGATGTCTTGGAGAAGGAAGGCTTCCTGATGAGAAAGGTTTCTTTGACGGCTGCTGCAACTCCTGGTCGTCGGGCCAGACCTCGAAACAGAAAGCGAGGACCTAAGAAGGGTGGTAAGGGTGCTGAGGCAGCTCCTACTCCTGCTTCGTAACGACGAAGTATTGCGAAGTGTGTCATCTTATTCCAATAATGATGAACGTGATATCGAGTGTGATGGCCTCATATTTTCCGGGAGAGAAACAACAAAAAAATTTCCCAGAATTACTATAACTAGCGAGATGTTCTAGCTACTTTTGATAGGGGTCTTGTACAGATTGAAGCATACATCGTATTATTTGTTTGCATTTGTTTGGGAGATGTGCATGATGGAGATCCTACCCGATAGCCAAACCATGCAAGCCGTGGATGCAAACTGCGCAAAAAAACACAATCCAAACGGCTCTGCTCTCCCTCCTGCTGTGACTACTACGACTCTTGTGCTCGATTTGCCATCGCCATGGCAGTATATTTCAATCCACCTGTCGAACAACCAGCCATGAATTTTGCTTTCCGTTGTTCACGATTCCGTTTCGTTTCTCTCATTTCAATTTCTCGTCGGGCGAAGTGTGCTGCCTTTTGAGCCTTGGCACGTAATCCTTCTCCGGGCAATTCTTCTTCCATATCCGGTTGACGTTGTTTATTCCATTCTACCAAGACCTTTAAATCCATACAAACCGCATCACGTTCCATTGAAGATTGGAAGGATATCCTTGCTGCCTCCTTATTCTTCTTCCTTTCATCTGTACTATGTATATCCTTCGATATAATTACCATCATCGTCGCTTCGACTTGTTCAACAGATACAATTCTATGTAATGGAATATCCAATTGATACCCCAATGCATTTTGTTTCATAAGACCACCTATTCGATTTCTTTCTTTCGTAGGTTTAGTATTATTTTCTTCATCGTCGTATTCATCACCATCACCACTACCGATATTGTCGCCGCTACTGCTGTTGCTGCTGATGGGTTTAATCTGTAATTGGGGGAAGGGATTCCCCTCATTGATATTATCATTCGTCGCATCGGTAATGATTAATTGTGATCGTGTCGGTGGTCGATCATTCATAGAAGTACTACTACTTGAACTACCGAATAATTTCATAACAAATCCAGATGCCTGTTGGACCTTGGATGGTCCAGTATGCCATTCGACTTGTCGTCCAAGCCTATGGAATTCAGATAAGGCATTCCGTGCATTCCGATTTTCTTCCTTTTCAAGACAACATAGGAAATATCCAAACCGAAGACTTGAAATAGGTCCTCCAACCATTATACCTTATAATAATTCTGTGTGGGGT
>Ga0194115_10002315_pt1 | contig 22787 bp, 24 predicted proteins | sample TA2MahsurfametaG_3_FD_148656 | JGI IMG/M metagenome (GOLD analysis project Ga0194115, IMG submission 148656) | Freshwater microbial communities from Lake Tanganyika, Tanzania - TA2015002 Mahale S4 surface | ecosystem: Environmental > Aquatic > Freshwater > Lake | place: Tanzania: Lake... | reverse complement strand
TATTATTGTTGTTAACATTTTATTTATTATTACTTTAAATATTAATACTATTTAATTATTATTGAGATTATTAATTATTTTCAATATTATTGTTGTTAATATTTTATTTATTATTACTTTAATTATTTATTATATTCAATTATTATTAAAATTATTAATTATTTTCGTTATTTTTATTATCAATGTTATTATCAATAATAACATTATTACTTTAAATATTAATACTATTTAATTATTATTGAGATTATTAATTATTTTCAATATTATTGTTGTTAACATTTTATTTATTATTACTTTAAATATTAACATTATTCAATTATTATTAAGATTATTAATTATTTTCAATATTATTGTTGTTAACATTTTATTTATTATTACTTTAAATATTAACATTATTCAATTATTATTAAGATTATTAATTATTTTCGTTATTGTTATTATTAATAATTTTATTAACAACATTATTATTACTTTAAATATTAATACTATTTAATTATTATTAAGATAATTAATTATTTTCAATATTATTGTTGTTAACATTTTATTTATTATTACTTTAAATATTAATACTATTTAATTATTATTGAGATTATTAATTATTTTCAATATTATTGTTGTTAACATTTTATTTATTATTACTTTAAATATTAATACTATTTAATTATTATTTAGATAATTAGTTGTTTTCAATATTATTGTTGTTAATATTTTTATTATTATTACTTTAATTATTTATTATATTCAATTATTATTGAGATTATTAATTATTTTCGTTATTATTGTTGTTAACATTTTATTTATTATTACTTTAAATATTAATATTATTTAATTATTATTGAGATTATTAAATATTTTCAATATTATTGTTATTGTTGTTAATATTTTTATTATTATTACTTTAAATATTAACATTATTCAATTATTATTAAGATTATTAAATATTATTGTTGTTATTATTGATATTATTATCAATAATAACATTATTACTTTAAATATTAATACTATTTAATTATTATTAAGATAATTAATTATTTTCAATATTATTGTTATTAACATTTTATTTATTATTACTTAAATTATTTATTATATTCAATTATTATTAAAATTATTAGTTATTATTAGCATCATTATCAATAAGAATATATTATACATTATTTTAATTATTAATATTATTTAATTATTATTAATATTATTAGTTATTATTGATATCAATAATATTATTAGTATTCTATTATTTACTTTAATTATTAATAATATTATTCATTTATTGTTAATTTTATATATTAATAATATTATTATTATTGATGATATTATTATCAATACTATTTTATTATTTACTTTAATTATTAATAATATTATTTATTTATTATTAATTTTATATATCAATAATATTGTTATTATTAATAATATTTTTATTAATACTATTTTATTATTTACTTTAATTATTTATAATATTTAATTATTATTGAGATTATTAGTTATTTTCGTTATTGTTATTATCAATATTATTATTGATAATAACATTATTACTTTAATTATTTATAATATTTAATTATTATTATTAATTTTATATGTTATTTATATTATTATTGATATTTTTTTTATTATTATTTTAATTATTTATAATATTTAATTATTATTGAGATTATTGATTATTTTCGTTATTATTAATATTATTATTGATAATAACATTATCATTTTAAATATTAATATTATTTAATTATTATTGAGATTATTAAATATTATTGATATTATTGTTATTAATACTATTTTATTATTTACTTTAATTATTTATTATATTTAATTATTATTGATATTATTAGTTGTTATTGTTGTTAATAATTTTATTAACAACATTATTATTATTATTTTAAATATTAATATTATTTAATTATTATTAAGATTATTAAATATTATTGTTATTATTGATAATAACATTTTTATTATTACTTTAATTATTTATTATATTTAATTATTATTGAGATTATTAAATGTTATTATCGATATTGTTGTTAATATTTTTATTAATAACATTTTTATTATTACTTTAATTATTAATATTATTTAATTATTATTGAGATTATTAAATGTTATTATTGATATTGTTGTTAATAACAACATTTTTATTACTTTAATTATTTATTATATTTAATTATTATTGAGATTATTAAATGTTATTAACATTTTTATTAATAACATTTTTATTATTACTTTAATTATTTATTATATTTAATTATTATTGAAATTATTAAATATTATTGATATCATTGTTATTGTTGTTAATAACAACATTTTTATTACTTTAAATATTAATACTATTCAATTATTATTGAGATTATTAAATATTATTATTGATATTGTTGTTAATATTTTTATTAATAATATTTTTATTATTACTTTAAATATTAATACTATTCAATTATTATTGAGATTATTAGTTATTTATATTTATATTATTAATAATATTTTTCTTATTACTTTAAATATTAATACTATTCAATTATTATTGAGATTATTAGTTATTATTAATAATATTGTTAATATTTTTATTAACAACATTTTTATTATTACTTTAAATATTAATATTATTTAATTATTATTGAGATTATTAGTTATTGTTGTTAATATTTTTATTAACAACATTATTATTATTTTAAATATTAATATTATTTAATTATTATTGAGATTATTAAATATTATTGTTATTGTTATTGTTATTATCAATATTATTATTGATAATAACATTATTACTCTAAATATTAATATCATTCAATTATTATTAATATTATTAGTTATTTTAAATATTATTGTTAACATTTTTCTTATTATTACTTTAATTATTTATTATATTCAATTATTATTAAGATTATTAGTTATTTTCAATATTATTGTTAATATTTTATTATTTATTACTTTAATTATTTATTATATTTAATTATTATTAAGATTATTAAATGTTATTGATATCAATATTGTTGTTAATATTTTATTATTTATTACTTTAATTATTTATAATATTCAATTATTATTAATTATATTTATCATTATCAATATTATTGTTGTTGATATTATATTTGTTATTAATAATATTATCATTGTTAATATTTTTATTAACAACAATATTATTATATAATATATTATTACTTTATATATGATCATGTTATTGATATATATTATTATTTACATTTTATTATTATTTTATATTATTAATATCTTAATATTATGTTTATTATTAATCATATATTTTATTAAAATAATTATCTTTTTATAATAATTTTTCATTAATAGATTCAATTTATTAATTAATATGTTATTAATTTTATTGTTATTAATATTTTTTAATATTATTATTGTTATTATTATTATTATTGATAATATTTATATCATTATTGATATATTATTGATCATTTTATTATTATATATTAAATTATTTTTAATATTAGTTGTTATTATTGATATTATTATCAATAACACTATTTATTTATTATAACTATATTTAGTTTAAATTATCAATATTTTAAATAACATCTTATTTATTTAAATATTTATTTAATTTATTATTATATTAGTTATTATTATTAAATATAACATCATTATTTATTTATTCATCTTCATTTCTATAATTATTATTGTTTTAAATAGTTTATTATATTTTAATTTATTCATTTTAATCAAAATAAATGTTATCTACCTCATTATGTTAATTATTAATTTATTTTTAATTATTACTATTATAATATATTTGATTTAATTATATATCATTATTATTAATATTATCATGTTCAATATTATTTATTTATTTATTATTTATTTATTATTATTTAATTGATAATAATTATTACTATTAATATGTATCATTTTGTTCATATTAATGTTATTAATAATCATGTTGTTATTATTATGGTTAATTTAATTATATATGTTAATTATAATATTAGTAATTATCATTTTATTATTATATTTTATTGTTATTAATATTTTATTGTTTAATTTATTATATTTATTATTATTCATATTATTAATAAAATTATTCATTATTCTTATTAATAATATTATTATCAATAATATTTTATTATTTTGGTTAAATTTAATTAATATATATTTAATTATCATTTTAATAATCATTATAATTATGTTATTATTATTTAGTATTATTTATATTATTTATATTAATATAATTTATATTTTAATCAAATTAATTTAATTAATTCATTGTTGAATATATTAATTCTTATTTAATACCACTATGTTATATAGCTTTTACTAATTCACATTAATCTTATCTCATTAATTCTTATATTTATTAATTATCTTATAATGTTAATTTACTAACACTTTAAATTACAAATTATTAATAATTATTAAGTAATTATTCTTATTATTCATTTAAATTTTTACTAATTATTTATTGTAATTATTAGGTAACTTATTATAAAATATATTTTAAATTAGCTTTTTCATCAAAATAAAATTAAGTTAAAACATCTGGTTTTATTTAAATATTAGCTAAATTTTATTATATTAATTTATTAAAATTAACTTATATTTTAGAATAATCAACTTAATCACTTAATTTATTTATAAACATTTTATTTGTATAACATTTTTATAATTTTTTTAATTATTCTTATATAAATGATAAACAAAATTCATACATGTTTAATATATTATTATATTATTTTTATATTTATAACAATGATATAATATATACATATAAATCATAAATACATTTATTTATAATATTTTTACTTTCAATTTATATATATTTTATTATAATATTATAATATTATTTATTAATTAATATTTATAATAATTTATCTTTACAATCATATTATTTTAAATATTAATTATATATCATATTTAATTTTTATTGATAATATTTATTTTAATAATTATTTAAATTAACCATATTATGATTATATTTATACATAAATTTATCAATCTTTTCATTTTATTATTATATTATTTTTTCATCATGTATATATACTGTATTATATTTTGAATTTTAATGATCTTACATTTCTTATTTAACAAATTCTTATCTATTACTTAAATCATATGGTTTATCACTTGCTTTATTTATTTATTTATATAATTCATGTTATTTTTATAATATATCTTATTTATAATTTTTATTATTTATTATATTTTTATTTAATAATGACATTATTTTTATATATATAAAAAATAAATGAATTTTTAATAATGTAAAATTATATCATAATATTTAATAAAAGATTAAATATAAGGATATTATAAATAATATTATAATAATATATATTAATAAAGTGAATAAAAATTTAAACATATCAAAGAATAAAATGATAAAAATTAATAATTATAATAATATTTATATGATATATACTTAAATGATTTTTAATATTTAGATTATTTTCAATAATAATTTGATGAAGATATTTTTTATTAAACAAATTATAAAATAAATGATAATAAAGTTAGTTTTATAAATAATTATGAAATTGAATAATTTGATATTTTAAACGAATATATAGATAAATTTAAAATATATTTTTAATTAACTTTTATATAAAATAATGATAGTGTATATATAGATTTATAAAAATAATATATTGAATTTATTGAATATATTTATATATAAATATAACATTTATAAAATATATTCAATAATAATTATCAATCATATATTGAATATATGATATATTATTATTTAAAATAATCAATAAATGTTAAAGATAAAAATGATTAAAAATTAATAAATTTATATAATATAATAATATATATGATATCATAAAATTAAAATATGTTTAATTATTTACAAAAATAATTTATTTTAATAAATTAATAATTTAAATAAGAAGATGATGTTAATAAATTTAATTAAGATATATATAATGATTTATTATAAAAATATAGTGATTATATATTATCATCAGTTAAAGATTATACAAAATAAATTGATATATAATATTATAATTAATAATAATTTATGTTTGATAATTATAATGATAAAAAAGAATAAATATAAAAGTTTTTATAAATATTATATAGTCAATTTAGTGGTTAAATTGATGATTTTAAATCATCAATTTAATTTATAATATAAAATAATAAATAATAATTGTAAAAAATAAACTATATTAATTATATTTCTATATCATATATAATATAATAAATTTAAGAATAAACTAAATATAATTTATTAGATTTATAAATAATTAATAACAATATATTTAACACACATTATTTTTAATTATTATATTAATATTTACAAAAACCATATTAAAAATAGTAATATGATTAATATTTTTATAATAAATATTTTAATATTATTAATTCTAAATTTACTTTATAAATACATAATATTAAAAATATTTAATAATCTAATAATATAAGTTAATTTTTCAATATATTAATTATTTAAAATATATAAATATAATAAAATAATGTTTAGTGTAAATTAGAATAGTTCATAAATGATTTTATATTGTAAATAATGATTATTATAAATAATATTTAAAATAATGATATTTATACAATAATTTATTAAAATAATATATGGTAAATATAAATCAATTAAAAACAATCAGATATTAAAAATATTTTAACATAATATAAAATAAATTTTAAATAAATTAACGTTAACATCTAAATAATTAATAATTAAATTATTGTAACATATGATAATAATTTAAAAAAATAAATTAATTATTATATAAAGTATAATGATAAATAAATTAATAATTTAGAAGATTTAACATAATAATAAAAACAATAATTATAAAATTTATATAATATTTATTAATTAAATAATTTATATACTACATTTTATGTATAAAATATAAACAATTAATAAATAGTTTTAGACTAAAATAGTATTGATTATTATTTATAATAATTTAAATAATAATAAAATAATATTATGATTGAATATATAACAACATAATTAAATTATATATATAAATAAATATAATAAATAAATGATAATTAATTATTAGTTTATAATAAACATCATTTATAATTAATAAATATTTATAACTAAAACTATATTAAATTATAATAATATTAATAAATAAGTAGTAATGAATTATAAGTTTAATATAAATATATTTAAAATAAATATATTATGATAATGAATTTTCTATAATAATGTATTGAAAATAAAGAATTCAAATAATTTGATTAGTATTTAAAATAATAATTACCTGATATAAAATATAACACATTTTAATTTATTAATTATATATTTGATTTTAAATATGGTTAAAATAAAATATCATAAAATTATTTAGATGTAATAATTTAATTTTATAAAGATATATAATGATTAATATATTTATTTTTTAATTTTATTTTTTTATTTAATTAAATTATTTAAAAAAGAGTTATGAATAATATAATTAATTAAAATTTATCATAAGATTTATATATTGACGCAAATGGTTGTAAATTTGATGATTAAGATTAAGAAATGACAGAATGTTAAATGTTATAATAAATATAATAAAATATATTAAATAAAAATAAATAAATTGATAATATGAGAAATGTTATTTTATTTATTATATTTATTATTTTTATTTTAATTATGTGGTTTATGTATTATTAATGTGTGTAAAATAAAAATATTTCAATGTATATTATGACAGATTTTATATAAGATTTATCATTATATATGTAAACATTTAAATTATTATAAGATGTTTTATAATAATATGAAATTAAAGAAATTATTAAATCATTACACAATAATGAAAATGGTACAAATGATGTTATTAAATATATTTATAATAATTTAGAAACTAATACAACTAATTAACCAAGAATTAATACATTAAAATTATAAAGTGATAAAAATTATTATGATTTAAGTTAATATAAATTAATTGTAACATTTGAAACTAGTGGAACTGATAAATAGGTTTAATTAAATTTATTATAACCAAATGATGATAATTTATAATGTAGTTTATATACTATTATTAAATTATTAGTAGATGATTATAATAAATATTCAACTACAACTGAACCAAAATATTATGAAAATAATAGATAAGTATTTTATTATCACATTTCTTAATCTACATCATCACCACCAGTTACTACAAAAAAAATGTTAGATAAATTAACTTTATAATAATTAAATTAATTAATATCATATATGATAATTGATTGTTTAGATTTAGTTAAATATAAAGTAAATTCTGTATATGATAATAATTAATTTAATTATACAGATGAATTTAATAGTACTACAGGTAATTAATTATAATGTATGTTTAATGATACTATATATACAAAAGGTGTTAAAATGTATATTAACCCGATTAATGATACAAAATAATGTTAAACATAAATAAAAAGAAAAGATTAATAAGAATAAATTATAATTAATTGTTTATTAGAAAAAATTAGATAATAATATAATATTAATAACTCTATGACATAAATTGGTTCACTTATATAATCATCAACAAATACTAAAATATAAGTTTCAACAGAATTATAAAAATTAATTGATGTTATATATACTAATAATGATTAATTATAAAAAATTAATTATTAATATGTTAATAGTATTATTGGTAATTCATTATAATCAATTTGTGTTGATTCATATTAATATTGTATGAATATTATGAAATAATATTGTAGTGATGAATAAAACTAATAATAAGTTGAATAACTTATTAATAATAATGTAACAAATATAGTTAAATAAATATAAGATTTTTCAAATAACCCATTATCTTACATTAAATCTAATTTATCATAAGATAATTAAAAATATTTATAAATTAATCAATTTTAATAATAAAACCCTATTTTATTACTTGAATATATGATGAAAAAATATATTATTAAATTAGAAACTGTTTATAATATATCAGGTTGTAAATTTAAAGAAATTATGGATAAAAATGATAAATAAAAATTCATTTAATAAAATAAAAATATTATTAAATATTTTGATACATTTAAATGTTTCTAATAAAATGGTTCATAATAATATGGTGATGAAAATAATAGAACATTAAAATGTTAAACTGATTTAACTAAATAAATTGGTAGAAAATAATATACTGAAATTAAAAATATTTTAAATGAAATGGTTAAATAAATTGATATTATTTAAAATAAAATTATTAGTTAAGTAAAAACACATGATTAAAAATTTAAATGATTAATATATTTATTTTTTTTATTTTATATAAAAATGTATAAATATTTAATATTAATATTAACAATACAGTTATCAAAATAATTTTTAAATGAATAATAATTAATATAATTACAATCATTAGTTTATAATGATAATATATATTAATATACTATTTAATAATAATTGAATAATAATAAAATATATTTTTTTTTTATATTATATAAAAAATGATTAATAAACAATAAACATTATTTAACATATTACCATATTAACCTTATGTTATGATTTTTATATTTGTTGTTTTTATTTTATATATTTTAACAACAATATTATCATAAAATAAATAAAATGAATAAATAAAAAAATAAGAAAAAATATATTTATATAAACTAAAGTATTATCAAAAATAAATATAGTAATTATAAGAATATATTATAAATAATAATATTTAATCTAATGGTAATGTAAAATAAATTAAATTATAAATTAGTTCAATTAAAGATAAAATAACAGATATTTATTAAAATTATAATAATGAAATGAAAATGAATGATAAAACATATGATGAAACACCTATATAAGATTTATTAAAAAGTTATAATAATTTAAATTAATTTACAAGTGGTTATATTATTACAAACAATAAATTTATAAATACATAAGTTAAAAAAAAAGTAAAAGGTATTATGAATTTATTAAATACAATGGATGATAGATTAAAATTAATTGATAAAATATAAAATTAAAATAGTAATATTAATATTAATAATGGATAATAGTTAGAATCATAAAGAACAAGAATGATTTAATAACAACAATATATTGATAAAATAATTATTAATAAATAATTAATTAATAAATAAGTTATGTAGTATTTAGAATTCTTTAAATAATAATAAGATGTAATTAATGAATAATTTTAATAAATGAGATATATTTTATATGAATAATATTTCAATAATAATGATATATATATTGATTAAATTGAATTATTTAAAAATACATTTACTTATGATAATAATATATTAAATGATATTAATGATGTTTAAGTTTAATTATATATAGATATAAATAGATAAATATTAATATCAACTAATTAATTGTAAGGATAATTAGTTGATAATAATTTATTAAATGATTAATTATCATTAGATGAATGTGTTTATTATGATGATATTTAAAATTATATAGTTGATTATGTATTATAAAATAATTAAACGATATATGTTGAAAATGATAATATCAAATATAAATATTATTATCAAATATAACCATATTAAAAATATTAATATTAAAATTAAATACTATATATAACAGGTTGTTATGATTCTTAATTTAATAATAAATTATTAAATTAATTGAATAATATTGATGTATTATAATTTAATAAAATTACAACAAATTAATCTATTTTATTTGAAACTAAATTTTAATAATACCCTTTTAATATTGAATAATTATTAACAACAATTATTAGATAAAATATGAATTATAGAAATAATAAAATTATAAAATATAATACAAACAATTATTCATTAATTGATTTATAAACATTAAATATTTAACATAAAGACAACTTTATTGAATATTATTAATTTGATGAAATTGAATAATTATTGAACTAAAATAATTATAATAATATAGCATAATTTGTAATTAATTAAGATACATTATAAGTCAAAGATAAATTAAATATATTAAAATTTATGGATTTTATGTAATAATAACAATAATACTTAAATTAATCAAGATAATATATATTTAAAAAACACTTAATATAATTAAAATAATTATAAAGTTTTTTATATGAATATGTTAATGATAAAGATTAAATTAAAAATATTGTCTATTAATTAATTAATATTGATACAAAACCAAGTAAAATTAATTTAAATGAATAAAATAAAGTTGATTTTGTTACTATAACAAAATTATAAACATATGATAGTAAAAATTAATATTATTTAAAAATAAATGATAATAAATATAAATTATTAACAAATGAAAATATAATATAAAAAAATAGTAGTTAATATTATATAGAATCTAAAAAATATATTTATTTAAAATATGTTGATAATATTGATGAAAATTTATTTAAAGATATCAAAGATATTAAAGATATTAAAAATATCAAAGATATCAAAGATATCAAAGATATTAAAGATATCAAAGATATTAAAGATATTAAAAATATTAAAAATAAATTATATTATTCATATGATAATTAAGAATATATAAAATGGAATTAAAACATGAATATATTAAATTTAACATAAGATTAAAATAATATTTATTATAATGATTAAATTGATATTACAAATTTAATTTATGAAATTACAAATGTTAACAAAATTGTTGATATTACAGATTTTAAAAATAAAGTATATTACAAAAATGGTGATTATTTAATTTTAGTTAATAGATAAAATATTAAAGGGTAAAATTATTATGTTTAAACTATTCAATAATTAAAAATTCATATGTTAACATATGTATAAAATGAAATAGATTATTGTATTATATAATAAGAATCAATAATAAATGATTAATTATAATTTTTAAATGGTAATAAAATTATTTAATATATTAAATAAAATAGTGATAATATTAATAAAAATATTATTTAAAACATTGATTAATTAAAAACAAATAGTATTCATAATATAATGTTTATGTAATATTTTAATAAAGATAATTTAAATTCAGATTTTTAAATTTCTAATACATTTAAATGTATAAAAAATATGATAACAGATGATATTGAATAATTTACTAATAATTATGAAATTAGTACTGATAATAAAATATTATAATATAAATTATTAAATGATACATAAAATAATATTATATTTTAATACGATTTTGATTAAATTAAATAAAATTTAAGTTATAATAATGAATTATAATAATATTTATCAATATTTTGTAATAAAAATAACACATTTATTAATTAAATTATGTTTGATACAAGTAGATAATTTATAATTAATTGTGATAATTATTAATCTATTAAATATATTGATTTATAATATATTAAAATATCACCAAATTAATTTGATAGTTTATTATAATTATGTAATTAAGATTATATAAAATTAATACAAAATACTATTGAATTATTAAAGAAAAAATTAACAATAACATAAACAGATTTATATTAATTAACTAAATTTATTAATAATAATTAATATATTAAGTAGTTAAATATATAAAAAGATTGTTTAACAACAGAATAATTTAAAACATTAATATAATTAACAAAAGATTAATTTGATACATTAAAATCATTATCAACAAATTAATTTGATACATTAAAATCATTAACAGAAGAATAATTTAAAACATTAAAATCATTAACAAAAGATTAATTTGATACATTAAAATTATTAACAACAGATTAATTTGTTACATTAAAATCATTAACAACAGATTAATTTGTTACATTAATATCATTATCAACAAATTAATTTGTTACATTAATATCATTATCAACAGATTAATTTGATAAATTAGAATCATTATAACCAGAATAATTTATTATATTAAAATAAAAATCATATAGTTAATTGAGTACATTAGACTAAGATATATTTGATACATTAAAATTATTAACAAAAGATTAATTTGATACATTAAAATCATTAACAGAATAATAATTTAATATATTAAAATCATTGAAAATATTCATATAAAAATTAAAACCATTAACAGAAAATTAATTAAAATAATTATCAACATAATTAATATAATAATTTGAATTAACAAAATATCATCATATTAAAATGTTAATATCAAATACTGATAGTAATATTTTAAATTAATATTTAATAATTACAAAATATATTGATATTATTGATACTATTATTGATTTTTAAATTGGTCATGTAATATAATAATATAATAAATTAGATATAAATGAATCATAAAAAATATAATTATATATATTCTTATTATATAAATATATATTCTTTTAAGAATAATCTAAATATAATTAAGTTTATAATGATAATGTTTTAATAAATTAAAGTACATAACTAAATGATATTATATATAGTAATTCAAATAAATAAGATGATGAAAAATAATTAAGTATTGAATTAGATTAATATTTAAAATAAAAGATGAATTAAAAAATTGTTACAGTTAAATATATAAATTAACATTAAATTAAATCACAATCAATAATTAATTCAACATAATAAAAACTTACTACATTTGAACATAATTAATTATCTAAAAAAGTTATATAATCAAATTTATCAAAAAAAAAAGATGATGATGATTAAAAACAATTATTAGATTTATCTGATAATACTAATACTATAAAATAAATATATAAACTATTAGAATAAAAATAAAATATAGAAGTTAAATGTGATTTAAATTAATAAATTATTTAAAATGATAAATTGTAATAAATGTAAGATCATAAAATATATTGTTTATTATAAATATATTATTAAATGTATAATAGTATTATTGTAAATAAACCTAATTATTACGATGAATATAAATATTTAAACATAAATAATATCGTATATACATATTGTTAATATAAAAAGAATTAACATCAATTTAATTAATAAATTAGTGTTATTGAAGATATAACATATAAAAATTAAATATTAATGTATGATAAAAATAATAAAACATTAGATGATATTAAATTATATATATTAAAAGAATTGGGTTAATTACTAAAAAATATTATTAATAATAATATTTAAATAAATATAGTAGCTAAAAGAACATCACTATAAAATTATGATGATGATTAATATAAAAGATATAAACATATAGATTATAAACAATTTTATATATTATCAAATAAATTTTGTAGATATTTAAACATTTAAAATATATATTTAGTTAAATATGAAGTAATGAAATAATATAACAATAATCACATTAAATTATAAAATAAGAAAATTATTGAATAATTTATTGATTTTATAAAAAAAATTAACTGAAATCATTAATCAATAAATAATATTTATTTATAATCATTTTTATTTAATTTATTATTATTTATAAATGATTAATAAATATTAAATAATGTTCTATATGATGTATTTTATTAATATTTTTTTTATATATCATCTAATATTTACAATATTTATTATTTAAATTATAAATTATTTAAATAATTTAAACATTATATGATAAATAATATATCACATTCTTATATGTTTTATAATAATTATTATAAATATTCACATAATTGTTATAAATTTAATTATTTTATATATTAATTATGTAATAAATGTTAATAATATTATAACATAATCTTTTAAACAACATTATTTGTTTTAATATTTATTTATAAATCTTTTATAAATTATAAATCATTAATATATACTTATTATAAATATTAATAGAATTATTAATCAATTTATTATAAAATACATTTATTTAATATAATATTATCATAATTTAATACATATATTGGTTAATCTTATATTGAAAACACTTATAATTATTTAACAATTTAATCAATTTAATCTTAATTTATTTGATCTTATTATTATAAATAAATATATTTCATTAACAATAATTCTTTTTTTTTCATAAATTTAATGTTTTATAATTTAATATTAGTATTAACATTAAATTTTAAATAAGCATCATGTTGAATCTATAAATATTATTTATCATATTCTTCTGTTGAAAGTAATTATTTTTATTAATTAATATAGTTATTAACATTATTAATTTATTCATACTTTTATTAATAATATTTATCTTTTTATAACATTTATGTTTCAAAATCAATTATGTAATCATATTATTCTTTATCACAATATGTATTTAATTTATTTATTTCTTATTAAATTTAATCTTAAATAAATTATTATTAACATTCTTATTATTATATTTCAATATAATTTTAAATTTTATATAAATAATCATATTAATTATTAAAATTTATTATTATTTTATCATTTAAATTGTATTTAAAATCAATATATTATTGATTTATGTTATTATTTACAAATAATTATTTCAATATAGTTTTATCATTAATATCATATTTTAAACATAATTAATGATAATCATCTTATTATTTATTTGATATTAATAGTTTAATTAATTAATTATAATCAATTTTATTTGTTTATATATATTCATCTATTAAATTAGATTATTTTAAATATTTATAATAATTTAAACACTTTTATTATAATAAACTTGATTAATCTTTATCGTAATATTATAAATATTTAATAAATTAATCTTAATATTATTAATAATAATTATTTTAAATTTGTTATGTTTCTTATTCTTCTTATAAATTATCAATTGATTAATTAATTTCATTTGTAATAATAAAATTGTTATCAATTTCATTCATTTAATAATAAATATCTTATAATTTATCAAATGTAACATTAATTTATTTTAAATAATCAATTATAAACATAATATGTTTCATATTTAATTATATATTATATGGTTTATATATATAATCTGTAAATTGTCTAATAATACCTATTCTATCAAATTCTTCAACATATGAACCAATATTTAAATATAATTCATGTTATTTTATATGTTCTAATTTAAATTATTCTATTTATTAATTTAGTTATTATAGATATCTTTATTTTATTTAATCAAAATTATCACTTAACATATAATTAAAGTCAATAATAAATTATTTTTAATGTGTTTTATTTACATATTTAGTTAATTAAATACATTAACATTATAAAAATTATACATTATTTATGAATAAACTATTTTAATTAACACATATTATATCATTTTATTATAATATTTATTTAAATTTATCACTTATTTTTAATTAATACGATAATTCTTTCATTATTCTCATAAAGAATATAATTTTTTATAATCTTAAAATTGGTAAAATTACATTTATTTAAATATAATTATAAGTTTAATCATCTATTATATTATTAATATAATTATCTTTTATATTATCTAATGTTTATTAGTCAATATTTAATAAATTATCACATTTTTAATTAATTAGTTAATTAATAATTTAATGTTTATAATTAATTTTATATAATTAATTAAATATTTATTTAATATCATATTGATGATATAAATTATAATGAATTAAATTTAATTTACCATAACTTTAAATATGTGATAATATATATATATAAGGTTAATTATTATTAATATATTAACATTATAATTATTTATATATTAATTCTTTATTTATTTATTATTAAAATAAGTATAACATAATTAATTATTAATCTTATAAATTTTCTGATTATTCTTATTTTTCAACTTTGTTATACTAATATACTTATGTATATAAATTATTTAATTTATCAATAAATATATTAGTATTAAGTAAATTATCTAAAACAATTATTATATATTCATTATTAATTTTAGTTAATTTATCAAATTGTTAATTATTATATAATAATTATTTTAATAAAATTGTTATAATTTAATCATTATTTAAAATACCTTATTTATTTAAATATTCAATTTAATACTTAATTAATTTAACATTATTATTACATTATTTATTAATTAATCTATTTTAATTATTATTGAATTTATAATTATATTTATATTTTTATTACATATATTATAATAATTTCAATAATAAATACCATAAATTATCATAAGTATTTGTATATTAAATATCATATTTTTTATTTAATACATCTAATATATTAATGATTAATTTAAATAATACTTATTCATTTAATATATTTTTATATGTAACAATATTAAATATTAAATCACATTAATTTAATGACATATGATTATTTTTAAAATATGATTTATTAATATAATATGATAATTATTAATAAAACTATTCAACAAAATCATATTATTAATATTCATATATTTTATTTTTATTTTAAATACTGTCATTATAAAATTAACATTATTGTAATAATTTTATGAACATATTAACATCATAATTATTTAATAAATGTGATTATTATATATTATTATTGTTGAATATATAATCACATATTTAATAGTTGAATTCATTAAATTTATTGTTATTTATGTTATAGTATAATATATTTAACAATTCATATGAAACTGAAATGTAATTATATTTATTTGTTATATCTAATAATTTTTATAACATGTTTTTTATATTTAAAAAATATATTTTTAAAAAAAAAAATGAATACATTTATATAATTATTAAAATCATAATAAGAATAAAAAATAGAATTAAAAGATGTTTATTTAAAATAATTAGAATTATATAATTAAATTAAAAATAATATTAGTATATAAATAAATAATGATAATGAGAATAATGATAATGAGAATAATGAAATAAAAATAATACCTATTGATAATATATTATAAAATATCAATAATTAATAATTAAATGAATCTAATATATCATAAACATAATCAGTTTTATAATAGAGTTAAATTAAAAAATATAATTAAAAAACATAAAATAAATTATTTAACTAATAAAGTTTAGAAATATATAATAATTAACAATAATTGATTGATTATATAAATAATAATATATAATTATTATTATATACATAAATTAATAATATAGTAATAAATCTTACATAAAATAATATAATTGAATTAAATAATGTTAAAAATATATTTATATATTAATATAAACAAAATGATTAGTATGATTTTAAATTAATGTTTATATTTTTATTATCATATTTAAATAAAAATTATAACAATATACCATTTATTGATAACTAATCAATATAAAAATGTTAATAAAAAATAGCTTAATTTATATAATAATGTAAATAATAATTTAATTCAAAATAAGGTATATTTGAAAATATATATTATTAATAATTATTTAATGATTTATTAAAAAATAATATATAATTATTAAATTTTATAAATTAAAAATGATAAAAGTTGTTATTTTTTTTATTAAACATTTTAATAAAAAAAAATAATATAAATATTCAATTTAATGATAATAATGATTCTAAGATTTTTCTTTTTTCAATTGATTTTTATTGTGATTATGATCTTGATCTTTAATTATTTTCATTACTAAATCTATTATATCTATTATCTCTATTATCTCTATCATATTATGATTATGATTAAAATCTTTTTTCATCATAATTTTATTATTATAATCTATTTAATTTTTATTTAATTTAATTAATATTTTTTAAGAATTATTCATTTTATTATTATTTACTATTACTATAAATTTATTATCTATCATTATATTCATAATCATTATATTCATAATCATTATATTCATAATCATTATATTCATAATCATTATATTCATAATCATTATATTCATAATCATTATATTTATTTTAATAACTATTTGCTTAAAATGTTTAATCTAAACAATCTAAATTATTTGTTACTTTTGCTATTTAATATAAATAATCATTAATACTTGTCATTCTCTTTTTTATTACAATTAATAAATAAAAAAAAAATAAATAAAAATAAAAAATATTATCATATATAAAAAAATGAATTAAATAATTTAAATACAATATAATAATACAATTAATGATAATATTTATTAATTAACATCAACATAATTTAATAAATATAATAATTTAGATTATGAAGTTATTTAATAATATAAACATTTTTAACAATTAGATTATTAGATATTTGAATATTTAAAATAATTTAATTTGAAATAATTAATAATCAATATAAAATATATTGATAATAAATAAAATAATTTAAATTTATTTAATATAATATATTAATAATTATTAAATTATATTTAGTTTATATAATAATATGATGGTGATAATATAATATTGTATACATAATATTATTAAAATGATAAATAATTATTAACAATTAATATATAAAATGATAAAATAGATATAATAATTCATTATTTATTACAAAATAATGTTATATTATATTAATGTAAATAATAATATATAAATGAATTATAATAAACAATGTAATAATTAAAAAAAATAGATATTAATATTAATATATAATTTTAAACAGTATATGATAATAATTATAATTAAACAAAATGTAAAATATTATTTGATAGTGTTTAAATATTAAATATTTAAAATACTTTGTAATTATTACAATAATGAATTCAAAATATACAACAACATTATTTTTTTTATTATTATTATTACGTTATTTATTTTAATATCACGTTGTTTTATATTACCATATTATTTAATTATTTATTTTTTTATATAATAAAAAATATTATAAAAATGGATATTTAAAATATAAATAATTATATAATAAATAGAATCAATAATAATTTTGAATAATTAATAAATTAATGTATATAATATAACATAAACACTTAATGTTTAAAATATGATATATTTAATTAAAATGAAATTGAATAATAAATAGAAATGGATTTATAAAAATATATAAAATTATCAACACATTTAATATTATAATAATAAAATTATTAATAATCAATGAAATAGTATATAAATAATTATTAATTTTAAGAAAACAATGTAATAAATTAAATAATTGATTAATAAGTATATGAATATTTTGATAAATATATTAAAAAAAATATACAGTTTGATTAAAAAGATAACGATTTAATCAAATAAGATGATAAAATAATTTATATTACTAATAAAATAAGTGATTAATAATAAATTATTTAAGATATTATTTAATAATTTAAAGATGTTATTTGATCATTTATAATATTATTAAAAATGATGTTTTTAAATAATTGTTTCATTAATATCAGTATGTTAATCACATTCATTGTTATCAATAATTTATATTTCATTAAATTCTATTTATTATAATAAATATTTATTAACATCTTATTATTATGAATGTTATATAAATTGTAATAATATATATTAATCTTATATTTAATATTTTGATATTTAAATTTAATTATCATCAATTTTTATATAAATAATACATTATTTTAATACTAATTATTATAAATATTATATAAAATTATTTACACTATTATTTAAATCAGTAAATATACCATATTGTTAAATTTATAATATTTCAACATTATCATTTTACATAAAAATATTTAAATTCTATAAAAATAATTAATAATTTAATAATGTATATAATGTTATGTATATTTTTTACATATTTTATGTTTTAAATCTAAATTTTATTTAAATATTTGTGCGTTAATGATGTAAATATATTTAAATAATATTCATTTATACCATTTATTTGATTTTATATAATTTTATTTAAAATATAATAATTATATATAAATCGTTATTAATAATTATTATCAAAACTAAATTACATATTATATTATTATTATATTTTAATATATTATTATAAACATTATTTATGTGTAACACATTAACATGTTAAACATGTTAATATTTATTATATTTATTATATTTCACAAAAATATATTTGACATTATAATTATTTTTAATCAATCATATTTTATATATATTCACGTATTGATAAAATATTTTTATAATAATAAAAAAAATATTTTAATTATATTAAACAATTAATCATTAAATATATTTTTTTATTAAATTATAATATTATTAAATAACAAATAAGTGTTTTTAATCAATATGTTTATAAAACATTGATGTTATTGTTCTATAAAATACAATTAATAATATATTTTATTATACAATTTTTTCATCAATATATTATTATAAATATTTAATTTATTATTTAATTGATAATTTATTTTTAATATTTTTTTATTTAAATAATTATTATTATAATGATTTATGTTATTTATAACAATAATATTTAAATTAACATGGTTATATAGTATCATATTATTAACGTATATTATTTATAAATATATATATTTAATTAATAAAATTTTAATCTAATTATGTTATATTTTAAATAATATTTATATTTTATTCTATTTATTTATTACATTCAATCAATTAATTTTTCTATTTTAATTTTTATTTAAAATCATTCATTTAAGCATGTTTTGGTAAAATAATATTTAATTACATTATTTTACTTAAAAATATAAACAATAAGTTTAGAACATAAAAAATCATATTTATATCAACATTCAAATACTAATTTTTCTATTCTTTTAATAACATCATTAAATGGATTAAATTAAACAAATTATTCTGTTAATAATTCAGTATTTATTGATAATTAATTGAACATTTCATATATTTCTATTTTTGGATACATATCTTTTAATACATATAATGTATTTTATGGTATATCTTTCATAGATTATTATATTTATAATTATAAATTATCAAAATGTTTCTTAATATTATCACTTTCAAATTATTTTTATTTTTATTATTGTTAAATTTATAATTATTATAAATTTAATTAATTTATACTATTTTATTAATTTTAATCATATTATGAATTAAATAATTTACGTATTTTAACATACTATTGTTTAAAATAATTATAACTAAATATACCTAAATTATAAATATTTTCTATTATATCTTCAATTATTAGTATGAATTATTATATTATTATATTATACTTATAAGCATAAATTTTACTTATTTTAGGTAATATATTATAAAAACCTAATTATTATTAAATTGGTCTTATTTTTGTAATATATGTATCTATAATTTAATATATTATTATAACAATAAATATTAAAAACAATAAAATTATCATAAATTATTAAAATAATTAAAACATTTATTATTTTTTTTAATTAACTAATTTAAAAAATAAATATATATGAATAATAATTATATAGAATAATTTAAATAATAGTTAATTAATTTAAATGATTAATAAGTAATTGATTTAAAATATAAAATGATTGATACGTTAACATATGTTTAAACTTTTTAGTAATAAACGTAATAATTTATATAAAACTAATAATAATAAATATCAAGATTATCTACAAAATTAACAATTGATTCATCATTAATATATTTAAAAATAGTAATAGTTATAATATTTTTTATATTTTCATTAATATTGTTAATAAATTATTTATATAATGAAACAAATATTATTAAATATACATAAGCTGATTATAAGATGTTATTTAAAATATATGGTAATAAAATAGAATAATTTATAAAAGATTATTCATTTAAAATAGAATTTGTGTTTAAAAAAAGTATTAATTTTATATAAATATAGATTAAAAATATATATGAATTAATTGATGAAAATATAATATAAGTATTAAAAAAGTATATTTAATAATTATATAGTGTTATAAGTGATTATTCTAAATAAATATTATAATATTTAAAAGATTTTATTAAAAGTATATATTCAGGTTTATAATCAATATTTAGTTTTTTAAGTGATGTTGTTATTTAAATATAAGAATTATTATAACCAGTTATTACATTTTTAACAAATGTTATTGAATAAGTTAAATCATTTATTGAAAACGCAGCAAGTATTATCTAATATTATTTTAATAAAATAGTTAATTGGTTAAAAGAAAATATATTTTAACCAATTATTGATACATTTGAAGAATATTATAAAGATATAGAAAATACGTTAAGTGATATATTTGATGGTGTAATAAAATGGGCTAAAAATATAATAGGTGGTTTATCAAATATTTGTTGAATATTATATTTTTTTTTAATATAATTTATATCATATATATAATGAATATTTAATATAATTTATATCATATATATAATGAATATTTAATATAATTTATATCATATATATAATGAATATTTAATATAATTTA
>Ga0194115_10002314_pt1 | contig 22802 bp, 20 predicted proteins | sample TA2MahsurfametaG_3_FD_148656 | JGI IMG/M metagenome (GOLD analysis project Ga0194115, IMG submission 148656) | Freshwater microbial communities from Lake Tanganyika, Tanzania - TA2015002 Mahale S4 surface | ecosystem: Environmental > Aquatic > Freshwater > Lake | place: Tanzania: Lake... | reverse complement strand
GGGGGAAGGGGGGGGGGCTCAACCGGAGTAGCTGCTTCTTTGGGCTTATGGTTTGTTTTTTTCCCGGTCAAACATCCGAATGGCTTTCGTCCGACGAATCCGATTTTTCACCATCTGTTATAGAAGCAGCACTCACCACAGGGACGACGCCGGCCTTGTTATTATTATGATTTGCGGCGACGACGACGGATGCGGCTATATGGGGCATCTGTAGTGAATCAAGTAAAGCATCCGCATTACTCGCTGCGACTTGAGCATCGGCATCTGTTTCATCGATATCATGATATGACGATGTATACTTGAAGACCTGATTGATCTGTGATAGGATTGCGCCTGTATCAAACGACAAGGCGACTGATACAAGCTTATTCGAAGCTGGGCTGAATTTCGCAGTGGCATTCCCCTGCACAGTCAATTCAGCGGGTGCGCCCTGTGTATGTGAAAACAGAAATTAGGAATGTGAGCATCGCGAAAGGAAATCCAGACTCAAAGAAGCAAGAAAGGGATGGGACCTACCTGACTAATCGCGCCCTGTGAAGACGCCGTCCAGTATAGGACCGCCGTGCAATTGTCCATGAAGAAGTTCTTTCGATCGCAATTATATACGAAGGAAATGGGGTGACCGGAACTGACTTTGGCTAGACTTTGAAGGAATCCAGCAAACATATTCGAGTCTGACATCACTTGACCAACACCAGACAGACTTTGCTCGTAATGGCCCCGTTCCGAAGCAGTTTCCCTGTAGTCTGTGTTGGGTAGGGTCATGGTGAAACTATCCTCAAGTATCGCAGCCCATCGCGTATAGTTGCTTTCATTCCGTCCACGTAGCTTTAAGAATTCTTCTGCGACACGGAATCGGACCTCTCTTTGTTCCAAATCCCGTTGGGCAGACTGCCGTTTCTCCAGTTCCGCAGCATCGCGCTGTGAAACGAGGGCAGTGAGAGTCCTCTTTAGTTCATCGACATACGCCTTCTTCCGAAGACGAGTATTCCTTGCATGTTCCCGGTTCCGGTCGCGATTCTGCCGTGCACGTTCATCGGGAGTGAGATTCTGACGCCTTGCACGGTTATTCATTTTGTCTGAAGCAGAGTTACAACTTTGACCATCAGAGCAGACTGTTACCCAGTTGCTTCCTGTCAAAGCCTTGATGTGCTCTGTCGACGTGTCAACAATTTCGAGCGAATCATCGTTCGTCACGGTAGAATTTTTCTTGAGACCATCGGACTTGTTTCCAGCGTTAGCAATCAAGTTACTTACTGCAGCTTGTGCTACAGACTTGAAATCGGCTTCGGTCGGAGCAAGGGCGACAGCCTCGGCTGCTTCGACTTTTCCTGGGAAACGAGACTGAGGCGCAGTCGCAGGTGGAGTCGACGGTTTCGCGACAGGCTTTATCGCTTGTGGCTTGTTCCCATTCGTCGCTGCGGGGGCAAGCTGACCAGCGGTAGTCAGTGGATTGGGTGTACCCTGTTTTCCCGTCGGGGCACCCTTCGTGGGTTTGTTGGCAGATCCTGCCTTAGTTTTGGCCTTGGAAGTTCCGGCACCTTTCCGGCTTCCAGATGCCCTACGTTTAGCGGCGGGCGCCTCAGCGATAGTCTGTACAGGGGCACGTTTCTTGGTGTCGGTCCCACTCGCTGAGATTATTGTAGGCGGAACAACGGGTGTGTTCGCCGAAGATTTTACGTTGTTATCGGATGTGTTGTTGTTTGGAAGTAAGGTTGTCAAATCATTGAAGGAGGTCGACGGACGAAAAGCCCCAAGTCCGTCATCGCTCACTGCCTCCCCGGGATGAAGCAACTCTCGCTGTGGAGAATTTTCTTTCTTTTCAGACCGAAAAGAAGGAACTAAGCCAAGGAGGCTCGGGATTTCTGGTCGAGGATATCGGGTGAGTATTCATGTGGAAAAATAAAGACGTGATCAAGCCGAACGAGCTTACCGTCCATAGATTCATCGCAACCGCCTACGACAGCGGCGTTGTATATATCAATAAGTTCATCTCCGAGGATATCTCCATCGAATAAATCTGATGAAGGCTCGATAGAAGGCATTGGATCTACACCGTGAGGCCAGTCAGAGGTGGTAGTCATCATTGCGAATGTTGGGGGTGAAGGGGTCTGTCGATGCGAAGAACAGCAGGTAGGATCAAGATAAAGGTGAGATGACACAGTCGCTTTTTGAAGTTCCATTAACAGCATTCTCTCATATCAATCATGCCCGCCAACAGCGCCAGTGACGGGTCGCGCACATCCAAAAGGGAGGGCTTTCCATGCTCGAATCTCGAATCTTGGATGCGCTAGAAGAACCCATTCACATGTATTCACTACTACCGCAACCAGAGACTCAACGAAGCTACAGTGGGCCTTTCCCGCCATAATCTAAAGGTAACTTTCATCATCAACCGGAATCCATATCGTGGGATAGCAGACCCACTTGAGATTCATTCGCGGGGCTCAAAAAACCGTTCGGATAACTTACGTGAAAAGAGAGGGATGATGGTAGAAGTAAACGAGGTGATGAGTGGGGGTGATGTGTGTGTGAGGTGGAGTGGGTGGGTGGAAGGGTGGATGGATGAGCGTCGTGTGCATGAAAGACACGCTGCCCTAGCTATTGGTCTTCGTCTTCGTCAATCCAGTTGTTGCTTGTGGTGTAAATGTTGCTACGGATGGTAACCATTTTGGCTGCCTTCCCGTTGATGGAGTTCGGAGAGTCAGATGGGCAAAACACGTACCATACCAGTTTCCCGTAGAAATGTACGCATCGTCTTGTTGTTTCCACGAACCTAAATGAGATCATCCAAGGTCGGCGGAGAACACGTTGGTTCACTTAACAAAAGCACCCGGAGAACCAAATGGCCTCGCGTAAAGTTGGTACGGAATCTGACATCACCCAAAGACATGTCTTCTGTACGTGTTTTCACGTAGATGTCGTTACCAGCGGTGATACCATTAAATACGTAAACCGACAACATTCTTCGCGGGTAGTTAAGAACTTCGGAAATTATTTGCAGCGGGCCGGTCCAGTACTAGACCAACGTGGAGCCAGTGTGTCCTCTTTCTAAAATGATATTCATTCTTGTATATTGAATAAAGTCTGACACAATCCACGTAAGCGCTCGGCATTTAACGACTTCGACGCACACCTCATCTGACGTGTTGATTGGCTGACACCAAGACATCGATCTCGTCGGGATTAATAATGCTAAGTTAGTCCGTGACTTCGTTATATATTCATCCGGTACCCCAGTGGAACAGCTAATCTCGAGCAATCGACCTCGGACAACTGTTGATTGCACTCGTGCAAACTGCATCTGTATTGCCTGGGCGGAATTGGCCACGACATTCGTAGATCTTTTCTAGCACCTTGCTACTACAGTATCTACCGCATTACACGGTAGATAAGCGGCACCAGGAATTTTAGTTCACGAATCTTTTTCACTATGTTTTGCGCGTCGCTCGATACTGAAAAAATCGCGTTATGGTAGGCGAGCCAACATGATCCCCTCCAAAATCCAGTTCAAAGTATGACTCATACACATATAGTATAGGTATCATCATACCGTAAGACAGTGCTTACAGTTATGCAATACTTTATGCATACATATCATTTCAAGCCAGCGCCTATCATGGTTGTCACCCCTCTCAGATTGGATTTGAACACCTTGAGACTCAAAACGTCCAGTCATGGACGTCAAACTTCCCAGCAAGCAATGGCCCGACTAACGATATGTGCGGTGATACTTGTTGTCTTTCGCCATGGAGGCCACACGAGATGCTCGTCGTTTCAAACAACCAGTTCTTTCGCCAGGAGAGATACTCGGCATACTGGGTGTCAGCACTTTGACGCCTATCACGACAGGTTCGCGGCAAGGCGCCAGGTTAGAGTTTTTTGTGCTCCCCTTCGGCTGTCCAAAGACGACTCTACGGTAAATGATGGCAAAAAGAAACGAAGGCTGGTTGATATCTTTCGTAGGAAGAGAGCCAATGGTGCTGACGCCAATTCAACAAGTCCGAGCAAAGAAACCATTGAAGAGATCAGCAATCCAATGGATGGTCTAGATGAACCAGACAGCGAGGAAGAAGAGATCACATTGAATAACGAGGTTGAAACAAACCCCCTTGATGATGACGTAGATGCCAGTGAGGACAGCGAGGAAAAAGGTACCTCAACGCAGGCAACTGACCCCATGCGCGAAATCCCCGAAGACGAGTTCGACGGTATAGAATTCGCAAGCGTCGAAGACTTGAGTGACTTCACCAGCGACGACGAAAATGAAAGGAACATCTCCGGAGAAGCTGAAACGACGATCTCCGAAGAAGCTGAAACGACCGTCTCCGAAGAAGCTGAAACGACCGTCTCCGAAGAAGCCGAAGCGACCATCTCCGAAGACGCTGAAACGACCACCTCCGAAGAAGCTGAATCGTCAGAGGAACTCGAAGTCACCTCTCCAATGAAGCCATCCCAGCCAACCAACACCATTGGAAGAAAACCAGGAAAAAAGGAATCTTCGTTTGTCAGTCGTGCGTTCAGAACGGTATCGCTCTTCCTCGCGGTGTTGGTGATTACTCCCCTTGTGAGGGGTGAACTCGAAAGTAGATTCACGATGCCTTCATCAATTGGTGCGAGATTTCGACTAGAAGAACAAGATGTTGTCATACCTGATGAACCAGAAAAGCGAGATACCCCTAAGATCAGCTTGGAAAGCCAAGAAGCGATGGAGGAATCGTTGAAGGAGTCATTGGAGGCGCAGTCTCTCCGAAGTAGACCCATGTCCGCAGATGAAAAGGCACGAAGTGTTTTGGGGTACATCAGTGATGTCGTCGAGCGAGTGGGACCCTCGGTTGTTCGGGTGGATACCGAGTCATATCTCCTTGGCCAGACTGACTCGCCACCACCAGGATACATCCAACAAGGACAAGGTTCTGGTTTGATATTCTCCGATAAGGGGTTTGTTCTCACCAACGCCCATGTGGTGGAAGGTGCTTCCAAAGTAACCATTACACTCACTGATGGCCGAGTATATACCTGTCACGTGATGGGAGTAGATGAGATTGTCGACATTGCTGTGCTGAAAATTACCGACGGGGAAAATTTAGGATCGATCGCAGACCTCCCGGTTGCGGATCTAGGCGACTCCGACACATTAAGTGTCGGACGGATAGTCATCGCTGTGGGGAGTCCAGGAGGTCTTGACAACACCGTCACGATGGGAATTATTTCCGGTCTCCAGAGATCCTCCACTATGGTGGGTATTCCGCACAAGAAAGTGGATTATATCCAGACGGATGCCGCAATCAACCCAGGGAATAGCGGAGGCCCATTGATTGATGTCGAAACGGGCAGTGTCATCGGGATCAACGCTGCAATCCGTGCCCACATGGAAGGAACAAGCTTCGCCATCCCCATCAATCGAGTCAGGGACATTATGTCTGATCTGGCAGAAGGTCGAGAGATCTACCATGGGTACCTTGGGTTAGGATTGGCCTCATGCACTCCTGACTGGGCGAGACAAAATAACGCAGATGCTAAAGACGGGGCACCGACTATTCCAGAGGTATACGGTGCCATCGTCCATCGCGTTTTCCCCCGTACACCAGCGGAAAATGGGGGCTTGAAGGAAAATGATATCATCTTATCGATTGGTGATGATACAGTGAGGTCTGCCGAAGATGCTCGTCGGCTAATCGACCTTGCTCCCGTAGGGCAAGACTTGCCCATGAAGGTCCTTCGTGGACATTCTGAGGTCGAGTTGATAGTGAAGCCAGTTGATCTCGCAGCGCGCCTTAAGGAAATGCGGTCAGAACGACAGCGTGTGATGCAAAAAGAGCAACAGCGATACCAGGAGCTCGGTCCTTTCCGGTCGATGATTCAATGAGGAAGGACCTACCCGATTTCCAGCTAGCACCACCAGACTAAAGAAGAAATGGGAAAAAGGACTCTTTAAAGAATCGCGGTGGTATTGCTTCGAATGCCTTTATCTACTCTATTGTCTCCATTTTGTCACGATTCGCCTCGTCTATCTGCTTATTCATCCAGTTCGTGAGGCGTAGATTTGTTCTAGCCAAGAGCCCAAGACTCGCTTGACCTCCTCGTGACCTTCCTGGATATCGGGTGTATCCTGGGGATCTGGGTAGTTGTTGCGCAGTTCGCTATGGTGGGCGCCTTTGGGAAAGTTCAAAACAACGATCTCAGGATTCTGCGAGTAAAGGACGGAACTTGTTGACCACCCGTCGTGGAGGCCATTAGCAAACAAAATTCGAGAGGCTTGGCTCAGATCATTGAACATCCATTCCATCGCCATCCTGAACGGTTCGACCGGAACACCTGGGAAACGCTCCTTGCAATGCTCTTTGTGCCACTCGTAAGAAAAGGTCCTAGGAATGAACATGGACTCCTCGCTGTATCCGGCTCGAATAATCAAGTCCTTGCAGCATTGGAACTCCCAAGCTTCGCCACTCCTGCCTCCCCCGGTACCGGAATTATCGGCTCCACGAATACGGGAGTGCGGTCCAGCTGGGAGTTCATGTGTCAAATCAAAGCAGTTTCGTCTACTTTTATATTCAACCTCTTGTCGGAGTTGGAAAAAGTCTGCAATTCGTTTGAGAGGGGATAGTGATTCATTCTGAAAAATGTGACAAGCCCTTGGCAAGGGTCTTTCGGGAGCTGGCGGATAGTATCCCATGTTCAAGTCGGCAAAGACGGCAGGAACCTGTCGAAAGTAGCAGAATGGGAGTAGTTAGAGACGCTATCAACTTGGTTACCAAGACTATTCAATCGATCAGCGCTAGGTGGTGTAGACTCACTAGATAGATGATGTTTTCGTCCACAAAGTCTTCCACGGTCTTAAAATAACTTGGAAACGTATCAAGGCAAAATCCCGTAGCAGTAGCGGCTTCCTTGACATCCGTGTAGTTGGTCAAGAGGTCGTCTTGAACCGCGAATAACGTAGACCGGACGGCATTGGCGCAACCAGGAGAAGCCTCTTCGGCTACTTGAGTTACCTTTTCAAAGTAGGAATTCGAGTTGACGACTTGCGAATACTAAAGAGAGAGAGAGTCGACGCATGTGAATGAATGGAGAGGTCAGTCCTTCGGTGTCGTCTTGAAGAGGGATAAGGTGCCACATGAAGAAGTGACTTACCAGATGTAGAGGCGCGCTAGATGCGTAGGCAGCATCGACATAATCACCATAGCGGAATCGCAGGGCGAAGGAGAGAAATCCCGGGTAACTTCCTCCAAATGTGATGACGGGGCAATACTTCGGAGAGGTAGGGTCCGTGCTACAGCCGATTTCGTCTCGGGTGTACTGGATGAGATTGACGGCATCCGCCAGGGCTTGATCTGGTGTCAGGTACTGGATGAAGTCATTGACCGTGGGATCCTTCACTGGATGAGAGTCGCCATAGAATCTATGTTCCGGTTCCAGGACGAAAGCCCCAAATTCACTAGCCAAACCATCATAAACAAACTGATACAGCATCGGAGGATCAATAGGGCCCTCACCGCCAATAACTACCAAGATCGGATGTCCAGGACCCTTCCAGTGTTCACTTTTCTTTAAGAATCGTTGTTTGTAAGTTTTGATGTCTTTAGAATGCTCTGTGTCTTGACCGATATGATCTACGAACTGATCATGCCAAAGAGGCGTGGCGTCCATCGAATTATCTAACAAAACGCTTTGTTTCGGTGAAGCGAGAATCGCTGCGTGTGATTGATACGGTCGAAATGTGGAAGTCGTTAAGGTTGTGCTTTTCTTCTGACTGATCAGTTGAGAGCCGGCATAACCTAACAGCGTAACGGCCCCAATAATGGAGAAGATGCTCTTGCCTAGTTGTCTACCACGGTTCGGGATGGACACGTCGGGAATCTGTTCAACAGGTGGACCATTGTCGAGATTCTCAGCTGTGGCGATGCTACCATAACCTTGAGACATACTTTTGAGTGTGGAGTATCTTCACGGTCGATGTTATGAAAGGGTAATGCTTCGGCGCATCGAGTGGTTTTTCCCCATTTCGGAGATCTACATTTGCGACTTTGCATTTGCAACTTGGATGTGAGGTCAATACCGTGTCAACCGATGGCGAGAATCCTTTTTGGTTTATTTATGCCCTTTGGTCGAAGTGACGTCACCGAATGACTGACATGACTAAAAGGGTACGATAGTCTTCGAGATAAGCTGGCAGATAGAATCCTAAACCAGAAATCTTTGACTAACTGTAACAGTAAGAATGGAACGAACAATCAACATCACAATTCCTCAATCTGTAGTCGGCTGGTCGATAGCCATAAGCGTCGATTTCGACCTTACGGTATCGGAACGAACTATGATTTCCCTCCCTACCGCCGAGGGGGACGAAATCCCACGGATGAATCTTCAATCTGATATCATTGTCTTTTCCACAATAACCAGATGCGATAGTTTTTTCTAGCTCGCATGTTTATATTCTGGTGACACTAGTAAGAGTAGTGATTCAGAACAAATTGTGGTGGCCAAGATGACAAACTACGCGCTTTGAAAGTGAGTCTTTCTCTGGAATGGTTGGCGCGGGATCAAGATAGTATGATGGTAGTGGGTTTTCCCCGTCTATACATCTAGCTTGCCACAGGTGGATCCTTGATATACACTGAAAGCTCTGCAAAAATATCGCACTTGTCAGAATGTAGCATTAGGTGACGTCCATTCATATACGACGTCGAAGGACTCACCGATCCCATCCTTCATCATATTCTTCTTGTTGGGATCACCATTATGATCCGGTTCACAATATTCAAGCCATGACATTCCCAGTCGCGTCCGTACAATCCCACGTTGTTCTAGCTGTGAAATGTACGTCCGATAGTCATCAATTTGTGCAAAGATGACATTATCGGCCGCCACAAAGCATCCCTTTTGGATGAATCCTGTCCTTTCCAGCTGTTGGAGATCATCAAGATACATTGACTTACTGTGATCTAGGAAAAGAAAGTCAATTCCTTCTGTTGACATACTCCGTCGCAATAGATCCGATAAGGTCTCTTGGGTCGGATCCAATATCAGGACATCGATTCGCTCCTCTAGGCCACTCAATCGAATCATTTCTCTAGCTACCTTTGCATTCTGTTCGACTACCTCGACGGAATAGATATGGAATTTTCCAGGTGCCGATTGGTTCATAGAATTGGCGATGAGTATTGAAGAATATCCACAATACGTCCCGACCTCCACAAGTGTAAGACATGACTTCGTGTCGACTGCCGCTTCGGTACACTCCTTCAAGAACTGTTCCAAGATGGGAGCCTTTTCGTATCCAACATGCATCATCCAATGACGTTGGAGGCAAAAGTCATCAATATGTCCAAGAACTGTAGATGCTTGATTCTTCACAATATCTTGGTCCGATTCCATTTGTTGCTGAACGTAGTTGAGTAATGCTAGTTCGGTCCCAGCATGAAAGGCCAATATGCCATTACTGGGGTCACGATGTTGTAGGTTCTTATTCTGCAAGGACGAGGAACCTTCCCGTTGTTGTGTCGTGACATCGTTCTCATCACCATCATCGTCGTCGCTTACATCTTCCCCAAAACAATCAAAGGGATCCATACTAGTACTATTTTCGCAATATTCTTCCCTTTTTCGTCGTTGGAGTCCAAGAGGGGTACTATCTTTTCTCGACGATATTTGTTTCCTGTACTTGTGTGCTTCGTTGCCTTCTCTCAGAGTCAGAAACAAAGGGTGCCGTAGGATATGTCAAAACATTAGTGTCCACCCAGGAGAGCGTATAGGTTGCGACCAACGTTTGTTTTCTAGTCGATCAGGACCCGGAAGGACTACAGGAGTAGTTCGTCCTGGCGTCTCCCGGAATGAATGTACACCAACAAAGAATTTGTTCGCTGGACCATTGATTTGTGCAGTTTCAGTGTGGAAAAGTACGAGGGTCCCGTGCGGACGTTTGTGCAGTTTCAGTGCGGAAAAGTACGAGGGTCCCGTGCGGAGGTTTGGCGAATGTCATGAATCATCGCTCAACGTTCATCAAATCAAAGCGAACAAATGGGCTTATATATTTCTTCTTCGTCATTGCGACATCAAGAGAAACAGCCTCCAGTCATCGTTTATTCCATACGTCATTGTACGGATGAGTGGACAACCCGTACTCCACGCAATCAACGGGTGGACTTTCTTTCAAATTCCTTGACAACTTTTTTCCGCCGACCTTCAACTTCCCGAAGACATCGCCTCACTTTCGCCTTACCGGGCATCACAACACAAATTCCAACCCATCACGTACGAAAAGAAAAGCATTTCTTTTCGGGGAAAGTCTTTTGTTATTTTGTCTCACTGATTGCATTTCTCTTTCTATTCATACACCGCTGACCAGTGGGGGTACTATCCAATCCAGAACCGGTTTCATCCATTCCCTATTCATTTCCTGCCAATCCCACAATGTCGGAACGGCATGCCAATGAATCGGCATCAGAGACTACTCGTCTCCTACCGACGAGACACTATCCTTCTGCTCATTCGACTGACTCTCCAACGCCTCGATCTTTCAGCAGTGAAGCCCTTCCATTGGTATCATCCTATGAAGATCTCCGCCAAAGTGTCGAACTCCAACTCGAGGAACTCACGACTGCGTCGAAGTCACGGAAAGAATCCATCTTCCCCAGTCCTCGTAGCCTGACTCGTCGTCAAGCTATTTTGATTCTACTCGGTGGATGTGTGTTGATTGTCATCGGTGTGGGCTACCTGGTGTATGTTGGGGAAAGGAAGGGGGACGAAAGCAACGATTCTCCGTCGGACCGCCGCCGTGCTGATCCCTCACCCTTTTCACTTCTCGACCCTGTCAAGGACCTTCATCTGGCATCCTTCGATCGACCAGAAGCAACCAAACCTCCCAAGGATTTGTTTGCGAATCTTGACCAAAACGTGAAGAAACCACATCACCCTCTACCGACGAATGCGTGGTACCAGAATCTCCTACTCCTTCGGGATGAACCGACGAATCTCCACCGTGTCTATTCGACGCCATATCTCTTGGATGTCGTTGGGCACATTCCAGGATTACGCATGCATCGTACCCGAGTTTTGTCCTCCGATCTGGTCCTTCAACTGACATTCAACGAACAAAATGGGCTGACCCTTGGTGCGGCTGTAGATATGACTGCTGGGACGATCAAGAAAGAGGAGCTTTCACATGCCTATCGTGTCTTGAAAACGACCAAACTAGGTGTGACGTTGCAGTGGGTATGTTGTTGAGCTGCCCATGATGATGTCTGACACCGTGCTCTTTATGGGGTCCGAATCTAATGAATCACTTCTTGTCTCGTTTTTTTTACAGACTATCATGGATATGGTTTCGACGATTGTGAAAGGAATGCCGTATTCGACAATGGAATACAACGAACGCAATGCTACTTTCCGTGGAGAAACTCTTTTGCCTACCATTTTCTCTCCTTTTCAACTGGCGAAGAATGTCAAGCTTGATGGGATTTCCGACTTCGCATGCTCCGAGGACGATTCCAAGGCATTTGTGAAAAATGAAATGGAAATTCAGTTCATCGAAAGTGATTTTTCTTGGATTATCTTCTTTTCGGAACCAGTCTGGCTCCAATGCAGCTCTGTCGGTGGAACAACGATCCAGATTCTGGATGAGGACGATACCGATTCGAAGAATCCCTTGATCGTCCGGGCGGCTTTGTTGAATAGCTGCACATCCGGTACCAACGTCATTAGTTGCACACAGGCATTGGGCGATCGCCTACCTGAAGAGAAACAAATCAAAGAACATCGCAGTATTCTTCGCAAGTTCTCACGGTTTTATCCTGGACGTCAGACATCGGTTTCGTACGTTATTGAAGATGATGCCGAGATTGCAGAACTCATTTTTGATTGGGATGTCCAAATCATGTCCAATGGGGCGTCTCAACAGAATGATTCTGCTATCGAAGACGCGTCTCTCATCAACTACGCTTTGCCGCATCATTTGGATATTCTCGGCTCATCGCACCGCCCCGATGGCATCAAATATTGCATGTCATCGTTGAATGGGCCAACATGCCTAGTGGAAGGATCGACGTGGACATTGCGGGAGGAATTACCACGAATCGGCTTGCAAGCTCCAAGACTACCGAGGGCAGAATTTCTTCCAGCATTGTCGGATGCTCTTGAAGCAGACATCGATTTCGCACTGCCTGATTTCTTCGAACGCGGTGCCGGCGATACCTACTTCAGTGGAAAGATGCTTTCGAAACTCGCTCGAATCCTTCTGATTGCTGAAGAATTGTCGGAGATTTGTCAAGGAAAGCTAGACCTTGGCCAGTACATGGAGGATTATGAAGTCGCCTGTAAGAATGTAACTCTCCCGTCAAAGATGCAGCAAGATGCTGCGATTGATCGGCTCCGTCGATCCGTCGAAGTGTGGATCAATGGATCCGCAGCGACCCCATTTGTATACGATGAAGCTTGGGGGGGCGTCGTTAGCTGTGGGTGCCTCTTTGATGGCAAGAAATGCAAGAATCGCTACCCTAACTGCCCTGGATTTGAAGATCAAGGTTTGAACTTTGGAAATGGTGAGTCCAGTATCTCTCCTACCGCAAATTTCGTTTGATTCTTTTCTCATCTTCGTGTATCTGTAGGTTTCTACAACGATCAGCATTTCCACTATGGCTACCACATTCACGGAGCTGCCATCGTCGCGCACTTTGATCCTGAATGGGGCAGAAGACACTTTGAGCAAGTTCTCTTGCTCGTGCGGAGCATCGCGAATCCGTCAGAGGCAGATAACGCATTTCCGCTCTTTCGACACAAGGATTGGTACCAGGGTAGCTCGTGGGCCAGTGGAGTTCCTATTCCACCGTACCTAAACGGGAAGAACCAGGAGTCATCAAGTGAAGCGATTGCCGCCTATGAATCCGTTGCTCTTTTTGGACAAGTCATGACAAGTGTTTGGGGCGCAGAGAAAGATCGACAAAAAGAAGCTGTGTCTCGAGAGATCTTCAAGGTCGGGCAGCTGATGACGGCTACGGAACTTCGAGCAGCAAAGAAGTACTGGCACATTAAACAGAAGAATTTGGATGATGAGATCGTTCCCAAGGCTTACACAGCCAATGTTGTGGGGATTCTTTGGTCGACTATGGCACAATTCGGCACTTGGTTCGGGGCTGCCCCGTACCTTCCCTACGGCATTCAACTCCTACCCCTAACCCCAATCGCAGAAGAGAGAGATGATATTGAATGGGTCAACGAAATGTACTATCCATTCTCTCGAGCTTGTGCGAATTACCACCAGTGCACCGAGAGTGGCTGGGCGATTCTGCAGCTTGCCATCCTTGCCACGGTTGGGTATGCGGAGCATGCTGCTGACCGCGTAAAGGAACTCCTTCCTGAGTCATACGAAAATGCTGGAGGGAATGGGCAGTCCAAGTCCAATACTATTTGGTACATTGCGACCCGGCCTTTTGTCGAGAATCCTGTCCCCATGGACCAGTCTGATGTTCGTGGTCATGAAGAAATCAGACCTCTCCCAAGTTTCATTCTTTCAGATTGCCATACTCCCAATACGTGCTCATCAGAAGTTCTAGATCGAACAGCTGGTCTTTACACGTGCCGTGCTAGAATCGATTACTTGATTCACTCTCAGGGAAACTCCCAGTGGGAGGCATGTTCAACCGTGGGTGCTGAGTTTGACGCCTGCCTGCCCTGCTCACCCGTTGCCTCGAAGAATGCTACATTTTCAGCTTCCAGCTCTACCAGTCCTCAAGATGATGAAGATGAGGAGGATAAAAAGAAACCACTTCAGTGCGGACAGTGCACGTTGGAACAATGTAACAGTGAGCTCAATCGATGTCCGGCGTCGGAGCGGACCTTTGTTTGTACTCGTGGAACGAACCGAGGTGCCTGTAGCAGTAGCCCATGGACATTGGGCCACGAACAGTGTCGCTCATGCTGTGAGATGACCTATTGCCAAAAATTGAAGGACGAAGAAGCGAAGAAGGTCACAAAGGATGGGAATGCGTTGGAACCGACTGTTTGCCCTGCATGTGAACCGTCCATCTGCTACGGAAAAGTCAATCAATGCCCTCTCCATACAGCACCCTATCTCTGTCTTGATGGGTTCAGTATTGGAGGTTGTCAATCCACACCTTGGGACATTTATGCCAATGATGGACAATGTACAAAGTGCTGTGAGATCACTGTGACATGCTAAACGGAAGCTGTGAGATCACTGTGACATGCTAAACGGTTTCACTTCGATACGAATAATCATATTGTCAAATATTTAGAGTAAGAAGAATGAAGTTCAAAAACTGTACCATAGCAATTCACTGAGAGGATAGCCACCTTGCTCAAGCTGTAATCCTTCCCGGGGTCCATCCATAAGCACCGACACGACGCCTCTTCCAGTTTTCCCACCAACAAAGGTCCCCAGGCCCTTGGCCGTATCTGTCAATAGCTTTCCATCGGCAGCTACTCCACTAGAGATAATGGGCCCAACTAGTAAGACATCTCCTTCGATCATACTCTTCGCTTCGGTTACGACAGCGTCGACAATAGTGGATTCCGATTTATAGGATCCTGTCGGTATACCGATCTCTGATGCCAATGCCATTATGGATTTATCATTTGAAAATAGCTTTACTTTTCCAGGTGTCACACCAGGTCCTTCTCCTGCCTTTCGTTTGACAGTCAAGTCTAAAATTTCTCCCACGAGACTAGGTTTGGTAGAATCCCTGTTGTTGTTCCCCTCCAGTAAGTAGACGACTTTCGCATTCGTAAAGAATCTTGTGACATCATTCTCACGAATCGGTTTCGCGGCTGTCCCCGAGGAGGTAATGAATGTATGTGCCATGGGTGTAACCTTGATGACGATGTTGTTATCTGTCGCAGCCCATGTAGGATTTGTTCCTAGAAGTGAGGAGGAGGCAACACCTATAGTCGCTGCTGCCGCTGCCGTCGCTGATCTTGCCAAGAAGAATCTTCGATGACCGATCTTCGTCCTTGGAAGTGGCACCTCATAGGAATGGATGACGGTCAATGGCGGAACGAGTAAAAACAAGAAAATACGAGACTGTAGCTTCATGGGAGTTGTCGTGGATAAGTGGATATCGAAATATAAGTGTGTCGATTGGTTGGGTTGCCAGAGACAACAAACAGTATTGGGATTCACAGTCACTCTGAAGACAGTGTGATCGGCAAGATCACAGTGTCAAAACGTACTACATAGGTATCCATACTACTATTGAGCGTCTATATATATGTACGAAAGTAGCCCTTTCTACATATCATACATACACGTGGAATGCCGACTTCACGCACGGTGACCCGACGTCGACACGGAGTAGCAGTTGAAGTTGCTCTTGAAGCCGACGATCGATCTTCGGTGAGTTTTCTTCTCGATGACTCAAATCGGTACTCCTCCAATTTTCCTTCGACTACACCCACATTGAATATTTTTATGAAATAAGTCTTTCCTAGGACAATGGTAAAGTTTACCGTCGCAATTTACCTCTTAGCCACTAGTGGCGTGACGGCCTTTATCTCACAGTCGTCGAGGGGAGGAGGGTCACCATCGGGAAGGACGACGTTGTTTGAGGGCAGACAGGCCGAATCTTTTGGTCCAGCCCAAGTTTTGAGAGATATCAAAACGAAGTTACCTCAAATTGAATGGCTTGCTGATGGCCGTGGGAATCCCAGTAATAAAGTGAATATGCCGGATCATGTTCGACAAATTTTGCAACAACCAAATGCTCCCAGGCGTCAAGCCGAACATGAAGATCGGACCCATCGGATCCGATCCCGTGCCCAACAGGCATCGGCGGATGCAGCAGCGATGAAGGGGATGTTAGTAGGAGAGGAAGATGCCAAGGCATGGTGGAGAAAGCCTCGGAGTACTCCCAAGGGTGGACGACCTGTGACGAAGGATGATCCTCTTACCGTCTTAGTTGCCGGTGGTGGTCTCGCTGGTCTCGTCACGGCAGCCGCTTGTCATGCAAAGGGGATGAAGGTGGCTATTTTTGAACAAGCTTCAACGTATGCACCCTATGGAGGTCCAATTCAGATCCAATCGAATGCACTTCGAGCTATCCAACAGATTAGTCAAGAATGTTTCGAAGAGTTGGTTGCGGCTGGGACTGTGACTGCCGATCGTGTATCAGGATTGAAGATTGGGTACAGGAAGGGGAATAAACTTGCTGGACTATACGATGCTGGAGATTGGCTTGTCCGATTTGATACTATCGGACCAGCACTTGAAAAGGGCCTACCTGCTACAGTCGTCGTCGATCGCCCTGTCATTCAACAAATCTTTGTGAAACATGGACTTCCCGAAGGAACTGTCCGAATCAAGTCACGTATCCAAACTTACGAAGATCTAGGTGAGGGACGTGGAGTCTGTGCGACTCTAGAAGATGGGACGAAGGTCTATGCTGATGTCCTTGTGGGGGCAGATGGAGTCTGGTCACAGGTACGTAAGGTCATGCATGGCCTCGGTGATGGTGCGGGAGGATTTGCCGCGTCCGGTGCCGCCGGTGGTGCGATTGATGATGCGGAGGCAAGGAAATTAGCACGTGATACGATCCGTGTCGCACAACAGGCGGATCGAAGATTTTCAGGATTTACCTGCTATGCAGCATTAGCACCCCACCGTGCCTCGAATATTGAAGATGTATCCTATCAAATTCTATTAGGTGAAAAGAAATATTTCGTATCGACAGATGGTGGTGGTGAACGTCAACAATGGTTTGCATTAATTCGTGAACCTGCGGGTGGTGTTGATCCGGAACCGACCCCCGAAGATCCTACACCCAAATTGACACGTCTACGGAAGGAATTTGCAGCATCGGCGGGTGGTGATCCAGATGGTAACGTATGGGATCCATTTGCATTAGAATTAATTAATGCCTCGACAGAAGATGATATTAAGCGACGGGATTTATATGATGGTGCACCCCTATTGGCGACTGTCAATCCACGTCGGTTACTCAATCCATGGGCACGTGGTCCAGTCGCTATTTGTGGTGATGCGGCACATCCTATGATGCCTAATTTAGGTCAAGGTGGATGTCAGGCCACCGAAGATGGATATCGGCTAGGTGAAGAATTGGCATCTGTTAGACATACACGGGATATCCCGTCGGCATTGAGTGCATATTCCCGAGTCCGAGTCATCCGTACTGCGATTATTCAAGGTCTTGCTCAATTGGGATCTGATCTATTGGTTGATTTCGATCTTATGATGACTATCCCATTGTTAGGTCCCTTCTTCTTGACGATGACTCAACTTTCCATGCCATGGATCCTCCGTTTTCTTTACACTGCAGAATTCTAAAGTATACGAGCCACCTCCAGAAATGTGGGGCGATGACTCTTTTTTATAAAACCTAAACTCGTGTTTTAGGACTAAGAAAGGATTTCTAGAGCCACGTCTTTCGCTTTTTTGACATTACGCTACACGTCGTCGTCTAGGCATAGAACTTGCCGATATGTCTCGAAATAATTCATCTGCCACACGTTGTTGGGCTTGAAGTTGACGTTGATCTTCTTCTAATTCTCTTTGCATTTCATCTTCACGTGCCTGGACGATGACCATAGGAATGATTTCAGATGGATCCAATTTCCTTGGGACGATATTCTTCTGAAAACCTCTAAAATCTTTACCATTCCCCCTCCGGTAAGGCAAGTTGGAAGATGCATAATAATCTTGAGACGGGACTGCGTTGGAAGGGGAGACGATTTCCACCGCCACCTTGGTACAGGCAGCTGGTTGGAAATGTTTTCCATCTTCTTCTTCTTCAGCATGTCGTTTCGATGCCTTTTGACGCAATTCCTTTCGTGTCGAATCTTCCTTTGGAGCTACAGTAAACCATCCATTCGCATCTACACCTCCAAGAAGGAATTGACCCTTCGTCGGGACGGATCGGCTTTGTGGTACACGAATATTCGGTTTCGGAGCGGCTGCTCTACGAGCCTGTAAGATCTCATCGTCACTTTCCTCCATGGGATCATCTTGTGCGACAGGGAAATCATCTACATCTGACTTTGAGTGACCGTTGATGCTGTCGTCATCTTTCATCGGGACCTTTCGGTTCACCTGACGTGAGGTTTGTGAATTTTCCATCGTACATGACATCGGATTTGTATCGATTGCAGGTTCTCCTCGTTTTCGACGTTTCCGACTCGGAGCTTCAAATTCTGTCATTGAGAACGATTCGATTTGACTTTCCGGTGGATTCGATTCCAAAGTTTCTACCCGTCTCTTTTCGGGAACCTTCGGTGGGATTACCTTGGGCGCAACGATCGTTTCTTCATTCCTTCTTCCAGTTGTTACTACAGTTGTTGATGTAGTAGTACTTGAAATAGTACTCGGACCACCAGCAGAAGTCGTAAGACCTTCCTGTGTTTGGAGTTTGGGATGTTGTTGCGTCGTTCCTACCGGTGGAATCTCATCGTCTGTCTCACTGTCGTCTTCTACTCGTTGGTCCTTGGAAAGGGAATGGTCGACATTGGTTGATTCCTGGTACGACGACGGCATTGTATCGACTGGTACGACGGAAGGAGTTGGGATGATGGTACCACTCGTTACACTCTTGAGTTGTGGTCGTTGATTGACAATTGATGTCGCCCATGTTTCTAGTGTGATTCCATATATTCCCTCAATCGTTAGGAGTTTATTGTACATGCGTTTTTTGGACAATAAGACTAAATGGACGACATTGGATTGGGATATTGCTTGTTCCATTGTCGTTTCAACCTTGTGTAATCGATCCTTATCATTCTTGTGTTCATACAATGGAATGACTGTCCCACCCGTACATTGAACAAGTGCCTCTACATCCTCTTTATGATCCAGGAAGAAGACAATATACCCATCCATAAGGTTGGGATTCGTTCCCTTTTCTCGGATGAATGCCAATTTGTCTTCATGGGGAGATAGATACTCCGATATAGAGGGGATAGATTGTCCTGGTTGGGTATGATTCAAAAGTGCCATGAGGTAATCTGGTGTTACAATGGGTAATTTCTGACAACATGCGATTAGTGATTTGGTAGATACTGTCACCCTTGGAGTCACTAAATGGGTAGTTTGAGATGTCATCTCTGTATCTTCTATGGCACCAATTTTCGATAAATCCTTTTGGATGGTCTGTTCCAAGGTTTTGTTAGGAAACTTTGAAAATACGACTCGAAATGGGATCCAAGTAAGTTTGATACTTGATCCTTGAACACCGACCTGTACTACAATCGATGTTGGTTCTGTAAAATCTAAGATCCGTGATTCATTGACATCAATCTTGACCAATAGGACAGCATCCATTTGTTTTCTTTGTGTCCAAAGTTCCTTCGTACATTCACTCATTATTACCCCCTCGGGTGCTAGAACGCCATCACCGAGGGGAGCAAGTTGTGGCTGTAGTGATTGAGAACTTTGTTGTTGTTGTTTGTACTGTGGCTGCGTTGTGGAACGATATGGGACGATTCCTTCCTCATCCGTCGCATCATCATCGTCATCATCATTATCATCACCCGTCGTGGGATTCGCATCTGGTGGAGGCCTCGTAGTCGTTGGGATTGGTAATTCGGCAATGAAAGTTCCTGCTTTACCTATATTTTCTACCACAAGAGCACAGCCAAAGGGGTTGGCTTCCATCATCCGTTCGTAGATATCACCATTTCGTTGTTGTTGACTTCTTTGTTGTGTTTGTGGTTGTAATTTCCTACATTTAATATCACCATGTTGACGACTGACAGTTTTATCAGTCGGGAAGATGATATCACCCAATTTACGACCAATGGAGATCAAAGTCTTCCCATCATCATATCGATCCGTCCAAAAATCAAAAGTCGTTGTGGGTGTAGTACTTTCGGGGGTGAAGGATTCGATCCGGATCCACATATGATGTGTTTCTTCCTTTTTTTTCGGCAACCCCAACACTCCCAAAGAATATCACTACCTGACAGTATCACCACCACCACTATCTACAACTGATGTTGTTCTTGTTGTCACTACGATTGGAATCGGTAGGTGGATGTAAATGTACCTTGTAGCTCGACAGGTGTAACAGAGATCTCTTGGAGTGAAGTGGATGCATCCAAATTCCAAATCTACGAATAGGAATCCCGTCGTGTTTATAAACGTGATTTACCAAAGTCACCGGTTGATGTACGGACTGGATATAGGTACGGTATGAAGATACGAGTCTACTATCATAGATTTCGATAGCATATGTAAGATACGTACATCTGCAGGAAACATGCATCGTAGACTCGAGACTTGGCCTGCTACAGTACTATGACGACATCTAACGTTGGTATAGCCACCCGCAGGATACATATGGCAAAGAACATTTCAGGGAATTGGTTGAGAACAAGACGGGGATACAGTCTTGTTTACCCGTCATGTCAAGGCGTCGTTGCTATAAAGACTTGTCGGCAACGACTTGGAATATAAAATAAGTCGTCCTCCAAGATACTTGAGAGAACAAGTTCAAAAGTGGATTATCAAAGAAAGAGAGGTAGTTGAAATCCATTTATTTATCATTATCGTACAAATTGTTGAACAAAGTCAGCACCTAAACCAACATTTTCATAATGTTTTTTGGCCAATTCTAATTTCGTAAAGACGTCATCTGCACCGATCACTTTCCCATCTGGATCACAATATAATAAACTACCTGTGACATGGAAGAGTGTAATCATTTCCTCTACACCCTCGGGGACGATAAGTGTATGGACTTCACCTGGTGGTTCAAAGACGTAGCTACCCTCTTCAGCAATCCAATCATGTTCGATATATTTCCATTTCCCCTTTAGGACATGACCATGGACGGGACCAGGATGACGATGACGACTTAACATCCCCGAACCCTTGACACGTAATAAATTCACATAATATCCGGATGAGATACAAAGACAAAGTGGTCGAAAGGATACCGATTCTGTTTGAGGGACCCATAATAATTCTTCATCGATATTTCCCATCGTTGGTAGGACATTCTTAACAAAAATTTCAGGTAGACCTCCACTACCTACTCCTCCTGCAGATTGTTCTCCTTGTTGTACGGTACTCCCATCCTTCTTCGTCTCTGAAGCCATGGAACTATACAGTGATGTTGAAGATAGGACCACCTGATGCGTAGGATGGTCATGACCCGATCGAAATCCAAACTGGTACGGCCGTGACGTGAAACTTGATACCGAAGTCACTGTGAGTACTAACAGGAGCAACCTTGCTCTAACACATTGACGAAGATCTTTCATCATCGTTTCGGTATTTCGAAAGGCTTGAGGATGCAAAAAAGAGAGAATGTCGGTATCAAACCTTCGGACGAAGTGGAAAAACGACGAGAGTTATACAGCGCGTAACAGACGGAATCTTCAACTTGCGACTAATGTGACTCCAAACACCAAGCAAGCAACGATATCTCCCTTCCAGAATCAAGACGAGCACCGTAGCAGAAAGAGATTTGCAGACCTGTCGATAGTATCGCTTTGTCCGAACTGAAGTAGAATACCCTATTGGAGTCAGTAATGGCCATCTAGGAGAAAACAATGCTTTATGAAATAGTTGTGAGATTGTCGTCCATCTAAAACAAACTCTGCGAGTGTAGTACCGCCCCCAAAAGAGTATTTAGATAGCGTTACGCCAAGGTCGTTTACAGTTCATCGCCAGATGCAGGTACTTTGTTCGCCTTTCTTTTCAATTCATGAATAGCCTTCATCATGGGCATACCACCCAGCTTTACGGCTTCGACGGCTTTGGATTTCGCGTCAGCAGCCCTGTCGTGTAGGACTTGAAGCCTTTCTAACTCGTTCTCATATTCTACCTTGGCAGCCTTCAATTTATCTTCTTCTGCATCGATTAATGATCCCAGTTCCTTTACGGACATACTCTCATACTTTTGAATCCTCGTCTTTGTTTCATCATCACACAAATCAATATTCCGTACTGAACAATACGGGACTAGGATCTCCTTGGCAAACTCTGCTAAATCTTCATAGATCCGACGTCCTTCATATTCATCCATGTTCAAAGGATCACCATACAGGAGTGATGGGTAGGCATGAATGTTGAACATTTCACAGAGCGGTCTACCCAATTGGCTAGTACAATCTACCTCCCCAATGAGCCCCTTTTCGTCATCTACCCAATCTGCCGCTAATTTCTCCCCTACATGGCATGTATGCGAAAAAAGAAGTTAGTCTTTGAACCATTGTGACACGTCATTGATATGTTCTTTCGTTGTCATTCACCGTCCTCATTCTATTTTCGTATCTTACATTCCTACGGAGTGTGGAGAGTGAGCGAAATCGTGAGTAACTAGACCTTAGGAAATGAGGACACGGATACTTCGAACTCTATTGATTGGTACTTACTGGTGCCTTTAAAGTTCAAGAAATTATCCAAGAACAAACGATGAGGAGAACGAAACGAAGTCAACCCATGAGCTTTGTCAACTAATTCACCCTAAAGAGGCAACGGATCCGAGTGATCACAACCGTCCTTGTTCCTCTTACCAATCGTTTGCAATGACCACACCAAGGTGCGAAGAATCTGAAAAAACAAAACGTAAAAGATAGCTTTAGAACAAGTTCCCCATACACTATTCGATGTACATCACGAATGGAGCTAGTGACACATACTTTATGAAAACGGCTTTACCACTGGTTTCTTCAAAAAAATTGTTCTTATGCAGTCTCCGCACTGCTTCAGTAGGCACAGCCAAAAATACAACCAATAGAAAGCTTCTCATCGTTACAATGCCAATGATATCGATACAATATATTGGAGAAGGATACCGGTAGGGGATCCAAGCAAGGTGTCTCGCTTTTCCATC
>Ga0194115_10002313_pt1 | contig 22809 bp, 20 predicted proteins | sample TA2MahsurfametaG_3_FD_148656 | JGI IMG/M metagenome (GOLD analysis project Ga0194115, IMG submission 148656) | Freshwater microbial communities from Lake Tanganyika, Tanzania - TA2015002 Mahale S4 surface | ecosystem: Environmental > Aquatic > Freshwater > Lake | place: Tanzania: Lake... | reverse complement strand
AAAACATGTGCAAAGTGTGTATATACGGACAAAACTTGCATAAACATACACACTTTTTTATGCATGAATAAACTTTAATGCATACTTTTGGAACGGGACGCCCGGCGATTATGACCCAATTAAGCACTGACTTTCCAAAAAAAGGTGTGTAAACCCAGTTTACGCACCGAAATTTTTGACTTAAGCACTGGTCTTAACAGTAAAATACACCCGACGTAACAAAGAAAATCTGAGGTTTCCTACTGTATCCTATCGAATCTTCTTCTAGCCATTACCGGTATGCCACATGATTGATTGGCAAGTGCCTGGTTACCTCGGACCATAGTGTACAGTTAGATCCTATGCGTGAGTCAGAAGGTCATCTCAGGACTGAGTCTATGGGGAAAAGTTCCTCGAGCCTATGCCAATCCTAAGATTTATCTCTATTATTTATATACTCTCTTCTAGACCTGGTGCGCCCAACCGATTCTTCCTTCTAGCCTCTCTCATCGCGTTAGATTGTTCATCGGAGGATAGTGATAACCTTGATTGAATGATGTCCTGATATCCATCGTAGGTTTTCTCAGTGTAGCTCTCGGTCGAAGAAGAAGTAGACCATGCAGCTGCCTGGTCCTCCTTCTGGGTTCGCAGCTGGATGGCCCGGATACCCGGTACAGTCACATCTTTCGCGACTGGCTTATTCTGTGTGGTATCCGTGCTGTCGGGACTAACAGTGACCAGTTCCTTCCGTAAAAGATCTATCAGTTTGGCTGAAATGCCGCTTTCCGTTTTGTCAGTCAAAGCCGTTGTAGGACTGAACTGCGAAATGGACGCGAGAAAATCATCTGGAGAAGTGTAAGGTGGAACTTCACGATGATCCCCAGTCTTCCGATCCACATGAAAGATTCGGAATCCGGGGTCAGGCTTCGTGTCAAGAGTCGCTTCTTCGAGCTCAAGCTCTTGTTTCGCCTTGTTCTCCCTAATTTTTTGGTAGATTGACCCAAGGTCGGCAGTAAGCTCATCAGTGAGTGAAGATGGCGGTTCCTCATCTTCTGGCTGTTCGGTATAGCCTTCTTTCTCATCAAAAGCCTCTGGATTGACATCCAAGAAATGCGGCAGCTCATTCATCTTTAAATCAGCAACATCAGGTTGGGCGGGAAGCCCTGTTATTGTCTTTTTCATCTGTTCAGACGGTTCCTTCTCACCAAGTGAAAATGCGAGTCCGTCTTCCTTGCCTAGCATGGCTGCTCGTTCAAATGAATCGTCACTTTCCCACAAGCTTGCTCTGTCTCTTGATCGCTCCTCTCGTGCCGATGCGGCCGTACTGTAGCTCCCTAACTCTGTACCGACTGCCGCAGCGATACCAACTCCTGACTTCCGACGGTGTACCGGAAATGTAGCAGCCGCATATCGAGTGTTGGCAGCCAGTGTGAGTCCACCTTCCTTCGATGTGAAGCGATCCCAAGCAAAGGCCTTTAGGAAGGTTTCGTCATCGTCGCTCATGTCGAGACCGGCGATCAAGGACGCCATGATTTCACCAGTTTTTGGTGCCAAAAGGACACCATTCCTCCAATACCCTCCAGCCAAGAACAAGTTCTTCCACGGTGTTCTCCCCAAAATCGGCTCCTTATCGGGAGTTGTTGGTCGTAGTCCTGCCCACGTCTCTTCTAGCTTTAAGTCCGCTAAACCAGGCACCAATTCTAGAGCATACGACAAGATGTGCATGATTCCTGCAGGTGTAACATTTCCATCGAAGCTACCTGCTTCTACAGTCGCTCCAATCACAATGCGTCCGTCGGCTTTCGGCACAATATATGAATCCTGGGCGAAAACGACACGACGAAGAATGGGTGGCTGGTCTTTTGGCATACGTAGCGAGAGTGACTGTCCCTTGTGAGGTTCGATCGGAACCGGTAACAAATTTCGCATCCAAGAGCCGTTGGCAACCAACACTGCTTTGGCATGAATGTATTTGCCCGTTTTGAGCCATAGACCTTTGCAGTTTCCTTCCTCAAGATCGAGCGAGGAGACTTCGTAGCTGCTGCCAGTCATAAACTGTACTCCTGCACCGATACATGCAGCCTTTAAACTTCCAGAGAGACGCCTTGCATCCACGCTAGCATCTTCAGCGAACCACCACCCGCCTACAACTTCTGGGCTCAGATTGGGCTCTAACTCGCGTACCTGCGTACGGTCAAGCCACATCGCTTGTGATCCCTCAGGTGGGGCCCAGGTAGCGACACTGTCTCCTGCAAAAGCAGGGGCAAGAAATCCACCAGCCGCCACATACCCGATATTCCAGGGCTCCAATCCACTTTCGTCATGCACCAAGTAAGGCTCCCCTTCCTCTCCTGCTTCTCGAGCCAATCGCTCAACTTGCGCACAAAAGTCGGGAAAGAGTTTCTTACTCGCGAGGCATAGGTCGAGGTAGTGTCCTTTCGGTAGACGTTCCGCGTTGGGAGCCAGCATACCTGCAGCAGCAAAGGACCCTGTTGGTGATTCCAACGAATCGTTCTTTTCCAGGATCGTAACTTGTCGAGTTGGATCGAGTTGACTCAAGTGAAGTGCCGCACTCAGTCCTGCCAGACCCCCGCCGACTATCACGACGTCCTTGTACAAGCGGTTTGACCGACCTTGACTATTCAACAAAGTCAGATCTCCTCCTCGATCCGTTGCCGATAGCAGATATGGTCTCGTATGACGACGATGCGACCGTTCCTCCGAACGCTCACATTTGTGGCGATAGCAGAACGACGCCTGGAAGCTCGCGACTGTGTGTAGACATATGGCAATCGTGAGCCATACTATGGTGTTCGTAGAGGCCATTCCTCTTTTCGATGCCGGTGAAACGCTTGTGCACCGCACGGACAGAGAATTTGGCAGTACCGCAACTCTGGATTGAGAGTGAGAGAGACAGTTGGCCTGAATCTTTCGAGACTCGAGACCCATCATCGCGTCAGCCTCGATAGGTGGACGGTCCAAGAGGATCGTCAGTCTTTCGACCGCCTCCGACCTCCGAAGCCGCGTTTCCACTGATGACGTCACGAGGGCTGGAATGCTCGATTTCGTCGCGCGGGGTGGGAATTGATTGGCGATCGCGGGGAGACCCTATTGTGATGAAAATTATAGGTTGTTAGCGATGATGGGATTCCTCACCTTTAGCCGGTCCCAGAGGGTGACGCATCGTCATCATCACTACAAAGAAAGAATACAGACAGCGAGAATGGGAAACGCCGAAAGCGCTCCTAGTGCTGGGACGCCTGGGAATGAAGAACCCACGGTGGAAAACGCAAACAGCGCCATAGGTTCCCCAGTAACTGGTGAGGAAGAAGAACCAAGCTGGTCGCCTGAAGTCTCCGACGTTCGTCGGGGGGAGCATTGTCCACCCAACGATGAAAATCCTCTTCCAGAGGACACTCCTTTAGGGTCTCCCTCACCGGAATCTGTGCTACCGGGAACACAAGAAGAAGATTCTCCGCAGCCTACGGAAACAGCTGGTGCAGATTGCGACGGTGATCGTGACGATGACAGTCATGTCAGTGCACTGATTGAAGAAGATGCGGCGGTTTTTCATTATTTATCTGTTACCAACGCGGATTCAGAAAATAGTTCGTTGGATGACATTAGCCTATCAGACATGTCAGCAGCAGTTTTCGATCTTCTAGACTCGAATGACAACAGGGCGCCACTGCGCAAGTTCCTAGAGACTACTACTACTCACGTGGTGTCAGAAGTTATTCATGAGGATGAGGTGGTTCAGGGTGATAAAGTCAGTCCTCTCCCGAGACGTGAACAGTTCCAACCCCCTGTCCAGGATACCCGAGATCGATACTGTTTTGACGGCAATTACTCGGTCGGTAGACAACGCGCCGCAATATCCCAGGCGCTGAACAGAAGGCATGGAGAGATTCAAGACAGTGATCCTCCATTGAGGCGCCCACCCAGTAGATTGCAGCTACACAAAGGCGATGATGAGCAGTCTGTACTATCTGAAATGTCTCAAAGTATTTTCAGGGTTCTCGACGGTAAAGATTCGAATATTGCAAAATATCGAGTTGCACAGAATTCACCTAGTATCTTCGACGTACTCGAAAAGGAAGTAGAACTTGATGAAAGAGACGACCGTTCTGTCGAATCTCTGGATGAAAGCACGCCCGAGGATGCCTTCAATATCGTGGAAGGTAGAGATCCCGAGGCCGATGGTGAAAGAGAAATCACGATTTCGGACATACCCGCATCTGGAGACGAATCTCTCGTAAATCAAATCAATCCCCATGCCGATCTAACGAAATTGATGAAACGCAATATCTTCCATATCTTGACAAAAATGCAGGACAAAGAATCTGAGACTGTCGAAGTGGATAGAGTGAGCAATGGATTGAAAGATGTAGTCGACCGAACTACTCAAGGCGCAGTGCGTATCCCTATGGGCGAAACTCGGCAGCAGACTGATAATGTCCCTTCGCCTTCTCGAAAGGGGGTACCGTTGGTCAATGATAGTAACAACCAAGATTCCTCCCGAGAACAGCCAGAGTCAAGCGAAAACAAAGTGATTCGTACTGATACTTCAAATCAAGAGATACAAGAAGACGTCGATCCTCTATTCGTACAACGTTTTGACGAAGTTTTCAATCAATTCATCGGACTCCATCCAAAGTTTCTGTTATCAAATCCGGAACTTGTTCGGCATATACGTATCAACAAACTTCAGAACCTTTTGGAACACATGGACGAATACGAAAAGAGGCTTGAGACTCAAACATCTCACGTTCTCGAAGAGAAGCAGTTGATGGAAAATCATCTTTCCAACGAACTGAGAGAGGCAAGTCGAAACAAGGCAGCGTACGAAGTACAACTTCAGGCAGATTTAGCCGCCGTGAATCAGAAGACATCGTTCAAGCAGGCACAAATAACGTGGAAGATTCTAAGCGCCTGGGAGGCGAAGGCCAAGAAGGAGTACGTCCTCGAACAAAACATGAAACAAAAACGTGAGAGCTTTTTCAAGGATAATCTATCGGGTATCCCTACGCGAACAGAATTGTTAGATCTTCTTCCTGGAGATGCCGAGGGAAAAATTCTCAAGGCAGCGATTTCGTTTGTACCGCACGACAATGAAGAATTGAATCATGCAGAGGAGATGCGAAAGTACCAATTCGAGAACGCCCTACTTGCTTCGGAGATTGTAGCATTGAAATCACAGCTCTCTGGAATGGAGGGGCAGTCAGAACGGTTTGCCTGGGTTGATCCTCTCTTGCGAAGGCTAAACAAGACACAAATGGCCAATCTAAAGAAGAAATTCACACGGAAGCTAGGAGTGGTAAGCCTCGACTAGAACGGATACGGTCTCGAAGTGGAGTACCTAGAGTTGAGAGGGAGGATCGGTTCCACATTTTAATCAGACCCAGGAATTTACGCAGGGCATTACAAATCTACTGAATTGGATTCCGTTCACGGTAGCCCTTTCTTACAGAATGAAACAATTCTCTTTCATACTGCTAGTAGACGAGGTAACGCGTAGCTATGTATGTTAACATTGATGTAGTTGTAATCTGATGATACTGATCGGGACCCCCTTCGCTATGGATGCACCGTCTCCAAATTGATTGATTGTACATCGTCTGGTGGTGAGTGATGGGGTGTGAACATGTTTGTAATGCAAACCTCCTCCGAGCGTTTCTGCCGACGTCTTCTAGATGGAGACAACAACGTCGGTGTGGCGTGGCGGAGGAACGGTCGGTTTTTCTCTGGAACTAGAGCCTTCTCAAAGCCAGGAATGGAATACTAGAGTACGAGAGTGTTCGCACGCACTGTGTCTTTCGTTTCTGTCCCGTGATCACCTACGTACAATGAACGACGGTTTGTACTGAAGTCTCTAGAGAGACGATTTTCCAAAAGGGTAAGTACGATATTCCATACATAGGGTACATACTAACTTATATCGTGTTGACTGTGACTTTGACAACTTCGGCTTGCGTGTACGGGTCTTGGTCTCACCGAAATATGCCCAGTGGATTGCCATGACGTAAAAGCATGATCGCCTATTCATGACAGTGAAACGCGCGTCAACACCTATCATAACTACCGTAACGTTCCGGTGTATGTAACTCCAATGTCAGTTTGATCCGTTTCGCTCATTTTCGGCCATCCGTGCATTTGCGAAGAGAACGCCAGATTTCCTGACTTCCCCCATCCAGGTTTTTGCCTTTCGACGTTCGTTCTCGCAGCCTAACCACCCAACAAGAACCCGTCAAAGGGAAACAGAAGCGCTTTTCATCGCCCTGATTCTGTCAAAGCGATATAGATTGTTTCATCGTCGCTAGGCTTCGTCATTGACCGAGTGCATATTTGACTTTGTGGAAGAAACTTGACAAACCATGACATCTCCCACCGACCAGAGCACGTCTCGCCCGCAAGGGCCTCTTCGACCGTTAGCGACAATGCACGCCGATACCCAGCACACTGGAGCCACCTGTAGACGGCTTCTAAAGGATTGCGAAATGTTCCAACGACTGTCCGACGAGAGATTGGATCTGTTAGCCAAACACATGGAGTACAAGGTAGTCGACAAGAATACGGTCTTGCTGAGACAGGGTCAAAAATCGGATCGGTTCTTCCTGCTTGAATCCGGAGATATTCGAAGGAAGAAGGTCGACCCTTCCACCGGAAAATCACACATTATAGAGTATGCCATCAAGGCAACCAGTATCAATTCAATGAAGGTCATCGCTGCTGATCCTGTGGTAAGTTTCCGTTGAGTTTGGCTGGGGGTTAGGGACCGATCGGTGGTCTCTTTACAGAATTCTCACATGAGATTGACTGTTAATGCAGTATGCCACTACCAAGTGCACTTCCGACAAATGCAGACTGTATGAAATGAGACGAGACGTCTTACTCGGTCTACTTCATCAGTATCCTGACATTTCACTGGGGATTTGCGCTGGTTTATGTGAGGAACTTCGAGCAGGTTCCCGCAAGTATGCGACGCCCATGTTAGAGCAACAACAACAGGAGGTCAATATCCCGGCCGTTTCGATCGCCGCTGGGATCGAATCATATTACAGAAGTTTCATGAATGCCGCATTGAATGCTCGATTGACAGGTGTCAAGTCTGATTTCTTCCCGAATATGCACGTTCAGGTCCCAACTCGTATATCCTATATCTGTGGCTTTAAGGTCCTAAGAGCGAAACTTGATGAGCATGTCGATGCGGAAGCCTATAGCATGCCTCAGTTGGTAAGATGGGGGACGACATTAGCACCGGGGATTATTATGAATCCCATATCCTCCATCCTTGAAGCATCGAATGCAGGACACATGAATTCTGAACCGATGACGACCCGATGGATGCGTGGCGTCGTCCCAAGATGTGGACGAGAAATCATTTTTGGTGTTGGATTGAATCAGATGAGTGATTACTTCGAGGAACGGGCAGAACGATGGACGGGTGGTGATGGGATGATGGCGAACGCTTTAGGATCCTTGATTGCTGGTGTGGTATCTGGATATCTAAGTCACGTCCCCCATAATCTATCCACCTTCAAGTTGTTGGAGCCGCATAAGCCCTACTCACAACTCTATCAGACCTTTGTGGACAAGTCTGTCCCCCCCGTCTTGGATCGGGCGGTCCAACATTGGTCACCATTGCCAAGAACTCTTGCGAGGAGTGTCTTGGCGACTGTCTTCCCCCGTGGGGTAATGATCCGTACCACTCAGATTGTCGGATCCTTTATCATTCTGAATGGTACAATTAATTATCTTCAGCTACGGGAGCACCACAAGATTCAAAGAGCAATGGGTATAGCGTGATGCTCATCGTGTTTGGCGCCGAACCCGGAACAACGTTGTACACTAAACTTTATAAGGATAGGCTACTTTTACACCGGATCTATATAGGTAGTAAGGTATACTTCGACAAACAAATCAAACGCAGGGAAGGAGGGAAAATCGAAAATAGTTGCATCTTCGACGTACACAAAAAAAACAGCCCCCCTCTAGATGACGTCAAAGCTGGTACCAGAACTCCAACTTTGTTGTCTTGAGGTGTATTGAGAGTCTCGTCCAAATAAATCTTGTTGTGTGGGACCACCAATATTTCCTCGTTCATCACGGATACTTCCACTATAGACTCCCCGACTTCGTGACGGATAGAATCGATCTCGGTCACCCCCCCCATAGGATGATCGACGCATCCCGCCATCATCGAAACGATTGTTGTTGCTGTATCTGCTCCGGCCTCCACGGGACATACTCCTACTACTACCACCAGCACCACGAACACTGTATGGACCATCACGATCAAACTCATCGTCAAAGTCACCTCGAAATCCAAACTCGTCATCATACATCATCATACGACGAGATCCACCACCATCACGTCGTCGTTGATCGTACGAATCATAATATCTGCTTCCGCCACCACGACCAAGCCGTCCTACTCCGGGGGGATAATCATAATTAAATTCATCCCATTCCTCTCCTCCTCTTCGCATGGGCATCCCACTACTAGGTGGACCAAATCCTCCTGGCATCATTTCCTGTGAATAAAATCGACGTGGTCCTCCTACCCCCAATCCTCGTCGAAGACGACGTTCATCATCTGCTCGCCATTCCCGTTCTCGCATGGATTCACCACGGACGACTACTCCTCTAAATTCTCGTTCTTCTTCACGCATACGGGCTTCTTCTTCTATTTCCTCTTCTATTTCTTCCTCAACGGTAGATGGAGGTCCATCGACTGGCATCCCAATCTCACTCTCATCGGCAATAAAGTGAGGCCGACGCATGGATCGGTAACGTGAGGACCGGAAGCCACCCACTCTATCTCGATTATTGTATCGGTATCTATCCCAGCCACCATCCTGCATACCTCTCAAGTCTTGAATGTCAGGCCGAACGGATGTCCCACCGCTACCACCATAGCCACCCACACGGAATCCTTCCCGCCGGAATTGAGAACGACTCCCCGCACGCAGGTCTGTACCATATTCTCCACGATCCCTCATGTGACGATCATTGACAAAATCGTCTCGATCATAGTCGGAGACGACTCCTCGGCTACTACCCAACGACGACGTAGCCGAGGGGCGGACTCCGACGGGAGTTTGAAAACTTGTCACAGTCCCAACAAAAAAGAACAAATGCGCGAATTTCTTGTAGTGCATGACGGTGTAAATTGTACGTGAAGGGACAGCAACGTAACCTGAATTTTTCTTCGACGAGATGAACTACTTTTGCTTACTGTTAAGGAGTGGAACGGGGATTTTTCGTAATAGGTATTTTGGGCCAAGCGTCGTCCTGATGGGATTGGGAGAGATGACAGCGAGTTGGGATTCACCGGAGCCATCTCGGCGGGCGGAACGAACGGGAGCGCATACGTGGTTGCCTTGTCGAGTGATGTCATTCGAATTGCGCAACCTCGTGTAGGCCCCCTCATCCCGTCAAATGAAGAGGTTGAGACATCTAAGACAAAATCATTGAAAAAATCAAGGGGTACGTGGGTTGAGGCAGTGTCCCTCTTCTTTCATCGACGGCCACGGAAACTCTGTGCCATTTCTTCTATGTCAGTACGGTACCCAGAAGACGGTACGACGGTCGTACAGCTCCTTCAGTCCACGCGAGAGATGACCGAGCTGTGAACAGCGAGACAGTGGCTGCGATCTGTGATTTGGGTATGTATGACGTCATATATACATAGGTAGGATATGGAAAGGTATGTATCATATCTTAATGTGTCCGAGGTTGGTACGAATATATGAATATACATTCCAACCATATGATAGTAGCTACGAAGCCATCGGTACGCGAGTATATGCCTATGTACACATATCTATGATGTGATAGAGATGTCACATTTCGCGTCACAGTCATTCTGTTTCGATTGTGGCTTATATCTCTCAATCTTGGAGCGGGGGTCATCGTTGACTGTGAACAAATTTACAGCTACAGTGTGGAATGAAGGGGGTCATCGAGGAGTCGTCCATACCACTTTGCACGGTAGCTGTGACGGTCGAATCGTACCAGATCGTAACCGTAACGAAAAGTAACACAGGACAGTACATTGGGCCATTCGCCCCCTGCCGCCTCTGCCGCCGAAGAAAGAGGTACTGAACCCAGTTGTCTATCCAACTGTTTGCAACCGCACTCTGAGTTCATAAAGCGTTGCCATCCTTTGTCTCCCTTACGGTCCGATTGAGTTTCTCATCGCACTGTCCCCTCTTTGTCTCCTCCTCGCCCTCGTTCCTGCCGTTCTTCGTTTTCGGACAATAACTTTGTGGTTCGCGATTGCAAGTATCTCACGAGCATGTGGAGATTCAATACCTTATCATGGGACCTATTTGCCGTCGCCGGTGTGGCAATGTTAAGTCCTTCTACGACCGACGCGGCCGACACCAACTTTGCCGGACTCATAGCGAATGACCCCCAGCTAGCAACCTTTGCGAACTTGTTAGACAAGTTAGGGAGTTCTCCCTCTGAGGGCATGACAGTCTTCGCTCCCACCTCTGATGCCTTCGATACCCTTCGCGCCAACAACGATAGTCTATGGGACAAATACGTATCGAATCCGGACTTTTTCCTTCACTTCCGTGAGATAATGAACTGGCATCTCGTGACAGAAGGCTCCTTCCTTATCAGTGAAATCTTTGATGGTTCTCGCGAAGTTCTTGAGAATTCCATTTACAACATTACCATTGATCAACAGTTTTTGAAAATCGACAATGTAGCCAACTCGAGCTTGTTGTACAATGAAACGTCTAGCGAAGGTGTACTCATCGTGATGGACGACGTTATCATCCCCCCCCACATGACTTTGAACTTGGTTGAACTGTTGGTTAATGACGACGATCTGCAAGCAAAGTTCGCATTCCAAACCATGGCCAACCTCGCTCTACACGCTGAGTTAGACGACCATATTAATGCAGTATACGAAAATGGACTCACTTTCCTGGTCCCCCCGAACGCCCGTTTCAATAGGGCAAACATCGATACAAAGCTATTGTTGACACCGGAAATGAAGGACTATACCAAAGACTTCGTACTGGCTCACTTGGTAAAGGATAACTGGTACGAATCAAAAGTATTCGCCTACAACGAAGCTAATAGTCAAGAACAGTTCCTGGTGTTTTCGGAACTTGGCACTCATTTATGGATTACGACGACTGAAAATTATCTTCGATTCCAGTCTCGAAAATTGGTGGTGACGGATCAAGTAGCTAGAAACGGGTAAGCCTGTTTTTTTGGACATCAAAAAGGACAGTTTTGCAAGGCGTGAAGTTTGTCGCGAAGCTTACATCTCTGTTTTTGTTCTTACAACTTTTTTTTGTGGAATAGAATCTTTCACGTGATGGATTTGCCGGTATACCCGCCGTTCATCACGGACTTTACTGAGTTTACGGCCTTTAGCACCTCGTTTGATACGAGTGACTGTTTCCGATTTTTCAAACAAACGATGCTCAGCAGTGCGGAAATCTCGAAGGAATTCAACTCCAGCCTCACAATGTTCTGCCCTACGCGGCAAGCGTTCGGCGTATTCAACAATGAGGACTTCCAGAGATTACTCGAACCGATCTGGGTCCGACATGCCACGGAGTTCGTATTGAACCACTTTACGATGCCCGCATTGAACCGGACACAGCTTTTAGCTCGAGCCCCTACTAAGATCAAAATGCTGAACGGACATGAGTATGAACTGAAAAGGAGTGGTGACCGAGTTCGAATCAAGAATACTGATACTGAGCAAGCTCGTACGGAATTCGGGGACATTGTCGCGTTGGACGGCCTCCTCCACATTGTCGATTCTGCTCTGACTCCTACAGCTGTTTCACGAAGTATTTATGATCAAGTCAATTTGAACCCTGATTTTAGGTTGCTGACGGTTAATATCGACTTCGTGCAGTTGACGGATATCGTCGACCGGGACATTCCGTTGACCATGGTAGCTCCAAATGACAAAGCTTGGCAGCGGATAACGTTTGACACTTTGGGTGGCGCTCCGATCATCAAGCGTCACCTGTTCAGTGGACTTTTCTTTTGCGATGTTCTAGCGAACATGACGGAAGTGGAAACAGTAGGAGACAATGAGACGATTCCGATCGAACTTCGTGGGGAACCTGGCTCTGGTAAGTGGGGTCTAGAGAAACAAGATCTGTACGTCGGAGGAGCACTGGTCTACGAATGTGATATGTATGCTCGGAATGGGGTTTTGCATTTCGTTGACCGCGTGATCGGTGTGGATTATGACACTGTGTCTCCCACCGTCACGCCCAGCCCGACCTCAACGCCACGACCAACAGTTACGGCTACAGAGACCCTAGCTCCACAAGACGAAGTAGGAAGTCCTTCCGGAATCTCGCCGATCGCCTTACCGCCTGTCATTCCCGGCGTTGTGCCGTCGGTAGCGGCTAGCGACGCACAACCCACTATTCCTCCTCAGAATTCGGGAGCACGTTCCATGCCGGCGCGGGCAGTTCCTTGGATTCTCAGCGTGAGCTTGATCCTTGCTGGGCTATTCTGAAGAGAATACCAGGCCTATGTAATCTTGCATTAAATATTGACTTTCATGTGGACTACTCGGAAGAGGAATCGATATAGAATCATCGATGTCGTCCAGTATGCCTAGCTCATCTGAAGAAGAGTCGATAAGGGACTCTTTTTCGATTCGTCCGGAACCAGTCCAGCACCAACTATAGCTCCGATCGCTCCAGCCTCCTTTAGAAGCATTATATAGTCGAGTGGAGACGATCCTTCGTCACCGGTAACAAGGCCGACTCGACCCTCCACCAGGATTGCGATGTTTTCATCACCATGCTTTGCTCGGAACTCTGTGGTGGCTTTGCTATTCAATAGATCCAACGCTTGTTGCCCCGTCGAATCGAACGAGAAATCCTCCAAATTTCGATTGGAAACAATGAGACCCTTCACGCTCTTCGCTGGGAGGATACCAAGATCCTCGATCTGTTTCGTTGAAGTCACGGTTACAAACGTTTGCATCTGAAGACTAGCAGCGATCTTCGCGAGGTAGACAAGATCCTTCGCCTCTAGGGCAGCAACCATCAAGTTCACGGCGTCCGCACCAGCAAGTCTCAACTGATATAGTTGATATGGGTAAAGAAGCAAATCGGACGCAAGGATGGGGGGGACCACTGCTGCTTCTTTGGTTTGTGATGACTCCGTCGACGCCTTGAATGCACCGTCTCGGGCCTTCGTTACGTCGTCCAGGGTACCACCGAAAAGAATTCCATCGCAATTTACGCTGATTGCGGGAACGCCAGCAACAGTGAATTCCGTCGTTAATTTCGCGATGTCGTATCGCTTTCGTAGACTTCCAGTACCCGGCTCCATTCGTTTACATTCTGGGATGATGACGAAAGACCCACTTTTTGCGGCCTCTTTCACTGGCCCCAACCAGTCTCGGGGTCTGGGATTTGAAGGATCGACAGCACTTAAGCGGCACTGTGATACCAAGTTGGCTAGTGGTACACGCTCCCGAAATCTGTCTACCTCGGCTTCTTTGTCCCACATGAATCCTTCAAAGACCGACGTCGGGGTCGCTATTTTGTCGACGACACTCCATTCTACGGTTGACACCGTCATGGCTCGTCCCGAATGCACTTCTCTTCTACGAAGGACCAGTTCTCCAGATCCATCTCGTGGCGCTTTCGTCGCAGCTATCTCCATCGACTTTATTCTTTCTTCTCTACCTTCCGTCAACTTCTCTACCCGTTCATTGTCCGCCTTCTGAGCGGCTTCTTCTTCCGCAGCTCGTTCTTCCTCATCCAAATTCCTGGTTGGCACATATTTCGGTCGTTTCGTTTCTACAAAGGCACAGAGCATCAGCATGATCGTTTTTGAAAATCGATTCAATCGTTTCAACGTCGGTACTTACTACTGCCGACAAGAAAGTAACCCGATGCACTTCCTGACACACTAGTCTGTTCCAGGATACTCGAATCAGGCGAGCCTAACCGTGCAATGACTCCATTCCCGAAGAATCCTGAAATGGATGGGATCGATGGTATGGATTCTACCGCCGCGCCGCTTTCGAATCCGGACTTGCCTAGGAAGAATTTGTTCCCACGATCCAACGTAGGAAAGATGAAGCAACCCGCCGGGGTAAAGGGTTCGACTTCCCCGTCTGGCAATAATCGTCGCTTGTAGCCAGTCCAAAATGCTCCTGCTTCCTTCTTCGCATAGGTAGGCTCTCGGACATAGAAACGTAGTCTCTGTCCTGGTTTGATATCGACAGAACCGAGAGACAACGTCACCGATCCATCCTTCACCCCAGCACTAGCGACCTGGTGAATAGTAAAGCCAGGTCCTTTTCCCTCTGCCAATCGTACTAGATCCGTCGATATTCGACCTCCGGCAAGTTCTAGTCCCACTAGCAAGGCCGATCGCATAAAGGCTTGATCATCATCACTTAATGTCTTCATCAACATATTGGCTTCGGCAAGGACCGGTTTGGGGATACGAGCCTTGGCATAGGCTTGTGCCATTTTTGCTCTAACGTCCTCTACCTTGCCACTGTCGTCATCGAGTGCCTCCTGATCATCTTCCTCTTCGGTGGACGTTTCCTCGTCCTGTTTAACAATTTCGGTCGCAGCTTCGTCTAATGCGATTGACGAGATCGTTGACTCCTGTCCCTTGACAATTTGGTACACTCCCCCGACCGGCTTCGCACCTTGAGCTACCATCGTCTGTATTTGAATATCCCCTTTCAAGACGACACCCACACACCCATCGGCCAAGGTTTGGACGCAGGTTTTGTCGTGTTTGCAATAACGAAAAAGGCGCGCCCGGGACAGGGATGATACCGTCGACGCGATGGCGCCTACCACCGTAGATGAAACGTGCATTTCTAAGCCTCGCAGTAGCTTCCTAAGATCTGGTTGAAAGGCTGGAGAAGGAAACATCAGAACAGCAGAACTCGGATCCTTTTCAACTCCCTGGAGGCCAACCGACGCTTTCCAGTGTTCTGGCGATGTCTTTCCATCGTTTTCAGGAACATTTTCGCCCAGGACATGAAAGGTCTGATTGAGAATCGGGGGACGGTGAGATTGACGAGGAGAAGTTTTGAATACCCTCTCGTTTCCATATCCAGCAACACAACCACCTACGCACTCACCGACACTGAGACATCCGGTAGGATCATGAATGTCACCGTAACTCCCGGAACACCTTCACGCTCAATCGGTCGACAAGCCGGAGATTCTGGCTTATAATCGAGATTGGCTAAACTGGAAATAAATCCACCGTTCGTGCATCCGATAAGGTTTTGAATACCAGGAGCCGCTTGCAACACCGTTGGCACCACATCGGAGGGCTTGGCATTTCCATCGTATAGACTGGAGACTGAGACTACTGCCAAGTCAATCTTGTCCAGGGCTGAGCGAGGGAGTGCTTCCAGTGCCATATCCACAGCCTCTTCGAGTGCGGTGGTCATTTCGATCGCTTGCGAGTAGCCACTGGCAACGACAAGAGGTTCCACATCGGCAAGAGAAGTAGCGAACAGCGGCAGTCCTCTCTGTTGGACGTTGAGAGGTAATCGCGTCACAAAACCTTGTATCGAAGAGAGCCCGACAATGGACAAGAGGAAGAGCACCCTCATGGTGTAGCTGTAGATATCAGACAGACTCTTCCGATACTGTATGAGATTACGCCTTCGACATGTGTGGGGACTGGTGGCACCTCGCAATACCTTCACAGCTTTCAAGCAAGTTTTGAAGGAAAACGGGGAATTGACGATGGTGACGAGACCGAAGACGTCACTCTCGAAACCAATCGAGTCGAAAGAGTCGTTATTGGCCTACCGGTATCTTTACAGTTAGTACATACGGTACGTATGATTCAACAACCCGTCGAAAATGGGACTCTCCTTGCCCTACGGAGATAAGGTGCTAATGATGTTGTAATACTTTTCATTGTCATCACGATGATGCTTGAAGGCGACATGGGTTTAAAACAGAGGGCGTAATCCCCCCCCCTCCCCGCCAACTGATCAACGAGACAAAAAATCGGGTTCTCTTCACAGTATGGCTGGAATACGATCTGTGTACAGCACAAGTGGTGGACGGGGATCTCCCTCCCACTTTGTCAGGCAACGAAAACTCAGTCGTATGGGTGGGTGGGAGCGGGGGACTGGAAGCGTATAGCAGGAAGAAAGTGCGTGAATCCAAGTTGATCGAAAGATGGGGGTTTTGGTCATTTGAGCTTTTTGGCCGTTTTCCTCTTATCGTGGAGAATTCGACTTTGAAATGAAAAAAAAACAGAAACGTTTCCATTTGAGCTTTCCCCACCTACCCCCAACACGTCAAATGGTAAACCTCATTTGGTCAGAGTTGAAGATGAATGACGTTTCCTTTCCCGAAGAGGTTTTTGGCCCAGTTTTTCTGGACGATGCTCCAGAAACGATTCAAGTGTCAGATGTCGTCGAGCACATTTTCTTGTTCTCTCTCTCTCGAACTCTCGCTTTACCATTCTATATTCTGTTGAAAGGTACTTCACCATGAATCTTGCTTCTATCCGTCACAAGATCTTCCATCTCCTTCCTCGGGAGATTCCTATCCTCGATCCCTTCCTGGATCAACTTGTAACAAATCGTGGATATTTCAGAAGATTCTTACGAGGTGGTACCGGACACTGTACTAGGGGCGGGGACAAGAAGGGTGGAAATGGAAATCTTGTCGTGCCGACGAAACCGGTGAAGTGGCACCTCCTCCACACACAGGAATCCAAGGATTCGAAGGACAAGACAATTTTAGTCCTTATTTTTCTTCATTTCGGTCTCTGGTCCACCCTGGTTCCGCCTTTTGGTACGCTTGTGGGAGGATTTCAAACTGGAGGATTTCAACCAAGCGATCTAGTCAACAACAGCAGGAAAGAAATCACTTGTAACCCCACCATACAAGCTTCAATACCTCACCGCCTCACCCATGAATCGGCAAGACAAGCTATTCCGTCGTCGTTCAACGTGGAAGCAATTCAGATGCGAGAACCTAAGCGCTGCGGCATCACACTCAAAGGTCATCCTTGCAAAAAGTGCCTCAAGAAGGGAGACTATTGTCACCATCACGAACATCTTGCTACTTGAAAGCCTACCACTTCCATCCAGTGGTCCCACCCAGACTTGATGAACGGATAGAGTCACCAAACCGAATCTGGAAAAACTTTTCACAAACGATAGGAATATAGAGGAACCCCTCATTATGCTTTTGATTTTCTACTGTAGAGCGAATTCTGAACTACTCTTCTATGTAACCTTGGCCTGCTTATATCGTTACAGCCTAAAAGTCACTTCGCGAGATCGTTGTCTTCAAGGCCAACTCGAAATCGTCGTCATATTTCTTCGTCAAATTGGACCCACCTTCATACTCGAAAAGTTCATTGGCCTTCTCCATGTCCCCGATGATATCCATGTCACGCTTAAGCACGACGGGGTCATCGTGGATGAGGCAGACGATTCCCACGCAGGTCACCAAGTCAATAGTGTATTCCACACTCGTTCCTGCCTTGACTCCCGATTCAAGAGAAAAGTAACTTTCCAATTGTTTGATCTTTTCAAATCCTGGACACGACTTGACAACACCCTTGGAGAAAGAAACCAGGTACACAGCTTGACCAGCAGCCTTGAATGGCGTCGGAGGGACTGATGGAGCAATTTGAAAGGCTTTGTCGTCAGTATAGGCCTCGACGGTAGTGTCGACTTGAGAGTGACCACCCGTCAGTGCCCTTGCAAGTGGCACCCATGAACCATCTCCTCCATTGGCACGACAGTTTATTTCTACGAGACAGGGTCCATCATTCGTCATAATGACCTCGCCTGACGAAAGAAACGAAATTATGAGCATCAAAAATATCGGGTACCAATTCTCTTCCTTGTAGGAACTCACCATGAGTCGGTCCATTCTTGATTCCAATTGCATCCAAGACCTTCCTGGTATAAGAGATCAAAATACGAGCTTCGGGAGTATTTGGATCTACTGGAATGCACCCATAGTAAACAAATGCCGATCCGTTCGCTGGTCGTTTGTCGTATAACCAGACCATTGCTGTTTTGTGAACTCCATCACGACTAACGTGATCGACAATATACTCGTTCCCACGTAGGAATTCTTGACAGAGCACAGCCGAGTTCTGTCCTCCGTTGACACTTTGACTCTTCATCAATAGATCGAAGTGTTCCTTGGCTTCTTCAATCGTTCGGCAGAGTTTGACACCATCCGACCCGGCAGATTCTGTAGGCTTCAAGACGACAGGGAAGGGTTCGCGCTTCAAAAAATCCTCGACTTCAGAGAAGGTAGATCCACCAGCCTGTCGCACCGATCGAAGGCCTGATTTTCGACAGAGCTCTTGCTGCAACTTTTTATCTCGACGATTCGGGATATCGGTACCGTTGGTTCGTACCTCAAGAGCTTCACTCAAGAGATCTCCCAGGTCAACGCCACTCTCTCCACCAGCCAGACATGCCACGACGCGGTAGGGCGCGACGGCAGCGTTCACAGTTTCCACAGTCTCTTGCAACGTTGCGCCTTCATCAATCTCTTTGAAGTACTTAAAACTGGGATCAGAAGAAGCCATGATCGGCACATGAGTTTTCATGATCGGTGTCAGGGTCTTATTCCAAAGGGCAATCACATGATATCCGCGTTTCATGAATTCCAACGCAACAATAGCCCCAGTACTGTAAGGGTCGACCATGATTACCGCTTCCGTACTAGCATCGATGGTCGTCATTCGTTTCTTTAGATTCGGACCAGGTCCGAAGCGCCGATCGATCGACATGTGTCGAACTAGATTCGGCCCTGCGATTGAGCCCATCTTACGGGAATCCAGAAGGTGGCTTGCTTCTTCATCCAAAGGTGCGATGCTCTCCTGTCGTGGGCGGGTAAGGTTTCCTGTCGCTCGGGGCTCGTAGTCAAATAGACCATTGATTTCTTCCATGTAGCGAATAAATTCCGTATCGCGTTCCAGAACTTTCTCATCCGAGTGCATCAAGATAACACTTCCGATTCCGGTAAATAAATCTACAGTATGTAACACCTTCGACCCGACCTTGACACCAGTCTCAAGACAGTGGAAGGAGGGTAACTTTTTGATCATATCATAACCAGGTGTACTCTTCACAGTCCCCTCCGAGTAGGAGACGAAAATGATTTCATCTCCAGAACTTACGAAGGGAGATGGTGGACGATCGGGGAGTCGATCAAATTGGAAGGGATCAAGATAGGCATCGGCAGTCGCCTCGACTTGAGAATATCCTCCCGTCAAAGATTTCGCCAGTGGTCTCCAATTCCCATCCCCACCACGTGCACGGCAATTCATTTCGACGAGACAGGGTCCATCCTCTGTGATGATAACTTCGCCTAAGGGGAAAAATCAAAAGGTGTGAGCTGTTCAACGCCAGCGAAGGAAACCGAATGAGGTGCTCCTCCTGCCAGCACCTACCATGAGAAGGACCGTTCTTAATACCAAGAGCATCCAAAACTCCACGAACATAGGGAATCAAAACCTTCGCTTCCGGACCGTCACACGGAACTGGACTGCAAGCATAGTAGACGAAAGCTGATCCGTTCGCAGGTCGCTTATCATAAACCCAGACCATCATCGTTTTATGGACACCGTCTCGACTGACATGATCGACGACGTATTCCTTCCCTCTCAGAAATTCCTGACACAAGACAGCAGGGACTTCTCCACCGTTTACCATCTGGCTCTTCATTAGTACATCAAAGTGTTCCACAGCCTCTTCATATGTATTACATAGTTTAACGCCATCTGATCCCGCAGATTCGTTGGGTTTCAGGACGATCGGATAGCTCTCGGTGCGCAAGAAAGTCTCAACTTGTTCCAACGTATCTCCACCTGCCTGACGCACTGATCGTAAACCCATGCTTCGAATTAGTTCTTGCTGAATCTTCTTGTCGCGGCGGTTGGGGATTTCGGTTCCGTTTGTCAGCAAACCCATAAATTCGCTGAGAGAATCTGCTAAGTCCACACCCGCTTCGCCTCCGGCAAGGCATGCTGCTACCGTCTTCCCTTCACCAATGGCCGATTTCAACGCATCTGCTGTAGCTTGTAAGGATCCCTCCATGGGTTCATCCACGGATGCCAAGTAGTTCATCGTACCACAGGATTGTGGTACATGGGTCTTCATGGCTTCGCTGAATCCTTTCGTCCACAAAGCGACGATCGGATATCCACGAAGGTTGATTTCCTTCGCCACCAAACATCCTGTCGAGTAAGGATCCACGACGACCACAACCTGCGTGCTTGGATCTTCTGCCGAAGGAGCCGTCATGGTACTGGTACTTCCTGCAGTTGAATCAAACTGTAACAGATGGCCGCGGCGAGACTATCGAAAAAAGTGTGTCGAAAACGAGGAAGAAGGAGGAAAAAGAATCAACTGGTGTTGTCGAAAGACCTTCGCCTCCGAATGTAGTCGATCAAATCATGAGTGGACACAATCCTTTAACCCATATCGAAACATGCCAAAATGAGCCGGCCATGCACGAATTTTTTTCCCGCCACTCGATTTCGCGCCAAAATTCTACGGGCCTGTTAGTATGGATGAACGTGCGAACGTTCAATGACGTTAAATGTTGCAAAAGTTTTCGCCCACAGCACTAAACGCTCCAGCAAACGGCCTGTCGTCAACTGATGGCAAGATAACGAATACCTTTAGAAAGCTTACATCATCAATTTTGGGCATTTTTTGTCCAAGACGAATGCGCAATTTTGTCGAAAGTGGCATCTTCATTGATGACCCCATTTTTAGCCTTTGTATATTGAACGATAAAAAGCACCCCTTTGTCAACGGTGGGTTCAAATCGACCGGCGAACGTCCAAATCCGTAAGTATCGCCAAAATTTTCACCCGCAGAATTAGGCACTTCGATTTCTTCATTAAAGTCATCTCATGACAAGATAACCCATACCGAACGAAAGCTTACATCACCAACTTTACGAATCAATACTTTTTGTCGAAAACGACTGCGCAAATTTGAAGAAATTGGCATCTTAACCGACCCCCCCTTTCTACCTAGTGTAAATTACACGACAAAAATCACCCCTTTGGGTACACCTATATATGCCCTCGACGAAATACTTAGAGGAATTTGCGTGGTGTCCCACGTGGGATACCAAAACACGATATCGGTTAGGGAAAGTTTGGTTGACTGTTTTTCGACTCCCCCTATTCGCAATTATTGAACTTTTAGTCCTGGTTCGCCTTTACTGACGTACCACCAAGATGTAGGCGTATATCCATTTTGACTATTGTAGAATCGTGATTCGGACCAAGACTGAGTCCGAACCTTCACTGTCAGTTGATACTCTGTCTTCGATACATTGATATAGCTTTTGCCAAACGAGCGAACCGCGTTTCTGTATTCCTCGTCCCGGTCATTGTATCTCGATAATCTCTTCGTCCTCCTCGTTCACAACCTCTCTTATTCTACATCGTGCCCTGCAATCTCGGACGATCACAGCAGCAAGTAAAGATTCACAAGCCATTGATCTTGAAAGCGACCATGCGGGAAATGCCTCATAGTCCATCTTCTTCTTCTCCCACACAGAGATCTGATCATTCTGAGTGTTCATCGTTGTCATCAGACACCGATGATTCCTCTGGAAGTAGTAGCATCCGAAGTGTTGGCATCAATAATCGTACCAACAGGAGAAGATCATCATCGCCACCACGTGAGAAGCAGCAACAAGAGACAGAGGCGATGGAACAGCAACAACAGCAACAATGCAAGAAACCTTCTGTCGATTTCAAACTGAAAGTCGGAGTCAGAAGGACATTCCATCGCAATTATCTTCCCCCGGAGATCAAACAGGACTACTGGTACTCCCGAGCAGACCTCAAACGGATTCGAAATCAAAATCGAACCCTTATCAAGATTTATAATCTACAGCATCAGGAACAGCAACAGCAACACGATTATGTTGGAAGACAAATCATCATGAATCAGTCAGTACATATGGTCCCAGATTCAGCGGAAGAAAAGATTATCCTCACTCACTCAACCAAGTCCCCGGAAGAAGAGTACAATCCATTCTTCACCAAAAGGAATACCTCGTCCACCATGAAGAGATTAGAGGAAGTGAAAATCGGAATCAGTCCAACCGATTTCACCGCCTCCAGACCTTCGAGTGGGATCGGTGGTGCCTTCAATGGGGATAGGGACTGGAGGAATGCCCCATCTGTTGGTCTCCCTGGCGTTGATCCTTGTCCACGAGGACTCGAACGTCAAGTCCTATCAGATGAGGCGATGACTCGTAGGGTGGTACGTTCTCGAGCAATCTTTGCGGTTGTTCATCACGAATCTTGGCAACAGTTACAAGAAGAACACGAAAATGAACCACTTCAACTACTACAACCACAACAAGAAGAAGAGAATGATAATGGATCTGCTGACAAGGCCATGAGTAGGATCGATCAGAAGATGAAGGTACATCACTCGCCCACTGTCTCAGTTGCCGAGAGCATTGCTCAAGTCTATTCATCTCTCAGTGAGATTTCTGTCGTCCTAGCTCTTGAACGAGGAGTTTCAGACGCCTACGAAGCTTGCAATGCCGATTGACGAACTAAATTAAGATGATTTCGATGATGAAGAAGAAGAGGAATTTGCTACGAGAACATCCCGTCGACGAGCGACGAGAGACGACGACAATCGCCAAACCATCTTCTGTCCGGGAAAATTCGTGAATGGGGATTTCCCATGGAGGGAAACACGGGACAAGGGATTTCTGACACTTCTTTTGTGCGGAAAGCCAAGCGACCTCGTCATGAATAGTTGTAATGTTTTACATATCATAGATCGGCGCCTATAGA